>JABLTK010089895.1_pt1 | contig 207921 bp, 167 predicted proteins | sample 7160131 | NCBI WGS metagenome assembly JABLTK01 (sample SAMN14651221, study PRJNA627086) | human gut metagenome | isolation source: feces | host: Homo sapiens | reverse complement strand
TTTATTATTTTCATCATACTCATATAAGGTTTTATTATTTTCCTTATCAGTATAGCTTGTTATATTTCCTTGTGAATCATATTCATAAATTTCAACATTTCCTAATGCATCTTTTACTACATATTGCTTTGCACCTTCATCAAAATTAAATTCAGTTTTTACTCCATATTCATCAGTATATGCAATCATTCTTCCATTATTATCATATTCATATTTTGCTGGAAAATATCCACCAAAACCTTTTATTTTTGATAACCTATCTGAATCATATTCATAGTTTGTTTCTCTTCCTTCTCTATCTGTTACTTTAGTTAAATTACCTTTATCATCATATCCATAATTTATAGTTTTTCCATCAAAATCACTTATAGATGATATTCTTCCTTGAGAATCTCTTGTTATCTTTACTTCTTTTGTCTTACTACCATCAGCTGATGTATATACTAAGCCTGTTTTATTTATTGTTACATAATCACCATCTAAATAAGTTATCTTTTCTACACCAGTATTTTTGTTTATTATATACTTAATTCCATTCTTATCTGTAAATTCAAATAGAGTTGGTTCACAATCACCTTTAGAATCTAGTAATTCAATTTTTCCTAATCCTTTAGTGTAGAAACTTAAATCTTCTAATGACTTTAATTTAGCTTTAGAATTATTCTTTGTTGTAAAATACATTTTTACATATTCTATAGGTAAAATTTGTTGCTCATTAGGTTCTAATCCTACATCAAACTCTTCAACTTCTCCTGTTGGATATGTTATTGTTACTTTGTGTTCTTTTGTTTGTTCTATTGTATATTTAAAATTATCTTGCTTTTGAATCCAACCATCTTGTCCAATATTAGCTGTTATCTCTAATTTTAAATCAGATAAAGCTAAGCTCCAACCATTTCCAAAGTCGCCACTACTCTTATTTCTGCTATCATAATTTCTTACTACAGTTATTGGAAGTCCATCTAAAGGTATATTTAAATCCTCATATGATAAACTGAAATTACCTGCTTTCATATTTCCTGAAACCAAATATATAGCAGACATACTAAAATTCACACCATTAATATCTGTTGCTGTAAGTCTTATTTTATATAATCCATTTTGAAGTAAAGTTGTATCAAAAGTTCCTAATATATCTCCTTTTTTTATATTACTACCTTCATCTATGGTTATATATTTTTCATTTTTTAAGTTTATATCATCTTCTCTTTTTATATATTCTAGTTTATAACTTTCTAATTTATCACTTACTTTAAAGCTTTCTGTATTATATCCATTCCAATATATTTCCGTTGGTTCTGTTATAGTTCTGCTTACTATGGTATTTTCCATAGGAATTCTTTCTCTAGTAATTTCAGCTTCATTTATTACAAATTTTAATTCCTTTCTTACTACCTTTTCACTTGCATCCTTTACATCTACATATAAACTTATATTGCCTGTTAAATTTGAAATCCAATTTGCTGTATTATCATTAGCAAAATCTCTTATAGCATACCAATTTCCATTTGAATCTTTTAAGATAAACTTATATTGTAATTCCCCTTCTCCTGTTGCTTCTGCTGATAATCTTAATAGGGTTCCTTTTATCTGTGGAGACTGCTTGTCTGCTGTAAATCTTGTTATTTTAAGTTCTGTAGTAGTTTTTTCTTTTACTACATAAGACATTTCTTTTCTTACTACATTTTCATTAGAGTCTTTTACATCTACATATAAAGTTTTATTTCCTATTGCTCCAGTTGTCCATATATATGTATTGGATGTAGAGAAATCTCTTAACTTATACCAATTTCCACTTGTATCTTTTATTAAAAACTTATATTGTAGTGTTCCTTCCCCTGTTGCTTCTGCTGTTAATGTTATTTTTGTTCCTGTTACTTGTGGGGATTGCTTATCTGCTGTAAAGCTTGTTACAGCAAGTTCTGTAAGTTTTTCTTTTACCACATAAGACATTTCTTTTCTTACTACATTTTCATTAACATCCTTTACATCTACATATAACATTTTGTTTCCTACAGCACCTGTTTTCCATACATATGTATTTGATGTACTAAAGTCTCTAAGCTTGTACCAATTTCCAGTAGATAAATCCTTTATTAGAAATTTGTATTGTAATGTTCCCTCCCCTGTTGCTTTCGCTGTTAACGTCACTTGAGTTCCTGTTGCCTGTGGTGATTTTTTGTCTGCTGTAAAACTTGTTATTATTAAGTTTTCTCCAGCTTCTTTTTCCACTAAATTTGTAGTTGCTGCTTTTACAATTTGACTATACCCATTTAAGTCCATTGTTAATACCATAAATATTAATAGCAGCATTGATATGAAACGATTTACTTTTTTCATATTTTATCCTCCTTTTATAAAATATTTACAGTAATATTTTAACATTTTTCTATCGTTGCCGTCAATATTTTTCTCCAATGTTTAACATTTTATTATTTTTAATTACATTTTATTCAAATTATATTTTTTCCTAATACTGTTAATGTTAAATATACAATAGTCTAATTTTTCACATAGTAATTATTTTTTCAGTTATTTTCTCTTAATATTAACATAAACCCTCTAAATATATTTAGAAATAATGCAATATCTAAATATAAGTAATTTAAGATATGAATAGATTAACTGCTCCACTAAAAAAAAGAATACTGTAGATATTTGTAAGCATCAAGAAATTCACGTGTAGAAATAGGATATTTCAGATGATAAAATAAGCTCAGATAATAGAAATACTTGCTATCTGAGCTACAATTTAATATTTATTTTGAAGATTTAAGCCTTAATTCCTCTGGAATTGTATTAGACCAAGGCATCAATTTTAATAATAAATCTTTTTTTCTAACTTCCATATTTGACAAATTATCAAATAAATAACTTAAGTACCTTTCTATTTTCAAGTTATTAGCTTTAGCTGTTTCTATTATACTATATATTGTTGCACTTGCTTTTGCTCCTTTAGCCGTATTAATAATTTCTTCCCATTCTTTATTGTTTAATTTCTTATACATAAAAATCCTCCATAAAATTAATATTTACTTAATTTTACTAAGAAGATTTTATTTTATATAGACGTGAAATCTTTGACGCTTACTTTTATTCAAAACTATTTACAAGTAATAGATTTATGTAAAAAAGGGTCCATTTTACACTTAAAATTGTTTATAAACCCTTTTTTTTAATTTAAATAAAAAAAGTTTGCACTTATTATTCCATATTCTTTAATGCTTCATCTAAAGGAATTTTCTTAATCTTAAATAATTGTAAAGCTGCTATTACTACATAAGATAAAACTCCTGATAAAAAGATTTCTAAATAAACTTTAGGATTTATATAAAAACTAAACCAACCTGTATATTCTGACATCATTACTCTAAATAAACCTTTCATAACAAGTACAGAAATAGGAATACTTAAAGCAACAGAAATTACTACAACTATTGAAGTAGCTATAATATATAACCTTCCAATTTCATAATTATTATATCCTAATATTTTTACCATAGAAATTGATGATGAATTCTTTTCTATTATAAGTTTTGAAAGAAGATACATAAGAAGTAAATATAAAATAACAGAAAATACATTAACCATATAGAAAGTATTACCCATAGATACATCTAACTGTCTTGAAAATTTAATCATATCATCTTTAGTTATAGTTGTAGCTATATATTTACTATCTATATCAGTAATTTCTTCATTTGAAAAATATCCATTAAAATAATCTTCATCTTTATCAAAAGTTTCATTAAATTTTTTACTATCCATAAATATAGATAAAGAGGCTGGATAGTAATATATTCCATCAATTTTAAAGGTATAAGTTTTATCTCCATAGCTATCTTTTAAAGTTATTGAATCATTAACTTTAAGAGAATATTTTTCTGCAAAACCATCTGATATATATACTCCATCTTTAAAATCAATATCTACATATTCACTATCTTCCTTTATTCCATAAATACTAATTTCTTCTCCTTTTTCTTCATTAAAATATGTTTTTAAAGAGCTTGCACAATATTTTTCTGCATCTTTAGTCTTTGTTTCAACTTGTGATTTTAAAATATATTGATATTTTGAAATCATATTATCTACTACTTCATTTTTATAATTATCTAATAAAGGAGACATCATTAAACCAAACATTAAAAGAATACTAGCAAACAAAATTCCAATAAATAATGTTATATAATTAGGCATATTTTGAAATATTACTCTTAATCTAAAACGTGTAAAGAATTTAAATTTTGTAAGCTTTAATACCTTTTTCTTTTCTCTTTTCTTTAAATTATGACGTAAAAATTTAAGTGGAGAAAGTGAAAGCTTATTCATAAGTATAAATAAGTTAACCACTAACATTATTATAAAAGGTACAATTGTTGTAAGTATAAAGGCTTCTGAATTCCATCTTGTTACATAAGTAGTAAGACTATAACTTCCTAAGTACATATTTGCAACAACTTTTTCAAAAACTGTATAACCTAATATATTTCCAATACAAGAACCTATTACAGTAACAACTAAAGGTAAAACCATATAATGTCTAAGTAATTCTCCTTTTGTATATCCTGAGGCTCTAAGAGTACCTATTACTGAGGCTTCTGAATTAATTGTATTACTTGTAGTTACTGCTAATACAAAGGCTATAATCACAATAAGAACATATAATAATGTAAGCATTATACCCTTATCTCCACCTATATCATCCCCAGTAAAATGAATTGCTTGGTTACTAATTTCAGGTATATAATTTGTAATAATTGTATTTTTATTTAAAACCTTAAGAAAATCATCTGATTTATTTTTTGCCTCTGTATCATCTTTAGGACTTTTATTATATTTCCATGAATAGCTATAATGTACATTTGCATTTTCAAAGCTTTCAAAACAATCTTTAGTAATAATTCCTACTCCAAATTTTATTGAATCAAACATTAAATCATTATTATTTGAAAATAAAGCACTATAATCTGAAAGTGCAACAAAGCCTGTTACCTTTAACTTTTTGCCTCCAACAGAAATTTTATCCCCAACAGATATATTATTATTATTTGCATACATTCTATCTATAGCAATTTCTTTTTCTGAATTTGGAAGTTTTCCTTTAATAACACATACTTTATTTACATCTTCACGATTTAAAAACAATCTAATAACACTATCATTTACAGAATCTTCTTCAATATAATTATTGTTATATATTTTTAAGTCCTGTTCTTCTAAAGTATTAATTAAATTTTCATCTGCCTTATTTAATAATTCAAAATTACCATCTTCTATATTATATTTTTCAAAACTTTCATCATAACTTTTCTTTAAGCTATCTCCTGCTACTAAAAATCCAGATATAAAGCCTATTGTTCCTGTCATAAAAATAAAAATCACAAGATATTTTGTTATTTCACTTAAAAGTTCTCTAGGAAGACGCTTAATTAATGGGTTTCTCATTTTTTTATCCTCCTTATTACCATTCTAGCTCACTTGCAGGAGTTTTAGATTTATTTTTATAATTATCTCTTATTTGACCATCACGCATTTTAACAACACGGTCTGCCATGTTTTTTATTGCATCATTATGAGTTACCATTACAATAGTATTACCATATTTTTTATTTACATCTTCCATAAGTTTTAATATTTCCTTAGAGGTTTTATAATCAAGAGCTCCTGTTGGTTCATCACATAAAAGAATATCTGGATTTTTTACAATGGCTCTTCCTATTGCTGTACGTTGTTGTTGTCCACCTGATAATTGATTAGGTATCTTATGCCTATGTTCATAAAGTCCAAGAGTTTTTAAAAGTTCATCTATCTCAAGTGGACTTTTACTTAAATATGCACCAACTTCAATATTTTCCTTAACTGTAAGGTTAGGAATTAAATTATAAGCCTGAAAAACATAGCCAAGATGTTTACGACGATATTGAGTAAGACGTTTTTCATTCATATCTTTAGTTTTTTCACCATTAATAGAAATGTATCCAGAATCTGCATTATCTATCCCTCCAATTATGTTTAGAAGTGTAGATTTTCCAGAACCTGAAGGACCTAACAAAACACATATTTCTCCCTTTTCAATTTGAATATTAACACCCTTTAAAACTTCTGTTTTATTTTCTCCATTACCAAAGCTTTTTTTAATATTGCTAATTTCTAAAAACATTCTTTTTCCCCCTTTAAAAATCATTCTCATGAATTTATTTGTACATATGAGCACTTGTTCATTCATTGATTTCATTATACCCTTTTATACAATTTTGTCAATAACAGTTTTATCTGGCATTATTAATAAATTAGCCTCTATACTCATAATAGCATAGAGGCTAATTTAACTTTTAAAAAAAGAATACTTTACTTTTTAAAATTGTTGACAACTCTTAACACATATAAACCAATATATTTTTAATAATAACAATTTCTTGAACATTTTTTATTTTTAAATAATTTATTTTTCATTTCTTCTTCATAGTTCTCATTAGATATTTTTTCTAAAATATCTAATGCAGTTCTTAATTCTTTTACATCTCTTTCCATAAAATCAATGGAATTACCTCTTCCAACTACTTTCAAATAAGTTACTCCAGCCTCTTTTAACTTTTTTAAAGAACACAATCCACAACCTGTACTTCCAAGTAAATCATAATCTTTATATTCTTCAATATCTTCACTATAATAAAGTTTTATTTTTTTATCTACTTCATTAAAGTCTTTTACTTCTTCATTAATTTTACCTAGCTTATAAGAAACTTTACATAAATGAGCAAGCTCATCACAATGAAAAGAACTGCAAAAAGCTCCAGTATAGTGACATTTTTCATTTAATATAAAAGCTTCATATTCCATTTTTCTTTTATTATTTAATATGCAAGATTTCATATCTAATATAGAATTTTTTCTATGAAAAATATATCTATTTATATTACTAAATTGATTAAAAAAGTCTATTGAAAGGCTATTAATTTCAGCACCTTCTCCACTTAAATGTATATTACATTTTATATTTTTTTCTTCTAAATATAAAATAAGTGCTATATCTGCAATAATAAAATCAGTAAAACCAATGTCTATAAGTTCACTTATAAGCTTAGCTATTATTTCATATTGCTCCTCTAAATAATATAAATAATTAAAAGTAATATTAACTTTAACCTTATATTTATCTTCCATTTTCTTAAGTATTTTCATGTCTTCTAAAGAACCTATATTAACATTATAATACAACACTTCTCTTCTATTTAAAGGAAACAAAGTGCCATATTTTTTATTCCATTCATAAGGCACATAACCACAAAATACCTCATCTGCACTTGCTTTAGCTAAAGTTATATAATCATCAATACTTCCAAGTCCTACTACTATTTTCAAAAAGGATTCTTCCTTTCAGCAACATATTTTTGATTTTTACTTTTAGGTGCATTTGGAATTGTAAGCTTTAGAATTCCTTTTTTAACCATTGGATGGATATATTTTGACATTACATAAGCTATTGAAAATCTTCCATTAAAAAGTTTTTCTATTTCTGCACGACTTTTGGGAATCTTACAAAAATTTATAATTTCTTCTTCAGCAGAATCTAATATAGTTTCTTGAATTTTTTGATTGTAAAGAGTTACCCTAAATATTCCTCTTTCACTTTCAAATTTTGGTTCAGGCAATCCATACTCTTTCATTGCATTTATTATTGTAGGAATTCCACTATATCTATTTTCTGTTTCCCCTAAAATCTCTAATGCATTAGCAATAAAAGGATTTCTTGTATTAGCTGAAACTTTTCCAAGTTGGTCAATTGTCATTCTTCCATATAAGCCTCCTGGATTTTCTATTTCAAACCTATCACTAAATATTTTTATTGTTATTGGGGTATAGTCTGTATGGATACTATAATCTCTATGCACAAGAGCATTTATTATAAGTTCTCTAATAGCTACAATTGGATAATCTGGTTTATCAACACGTTTGCCAGTATTTTCGTCTATAATAGTCTTTGATTTTATATTTTTTCTTACAAAAATCAAAGCATCATTAAGCATTTGAGTGAATGTACCATCTATTCTTTCATTATCAATGAATCTTTCACCTACACTACCTATTTCACTCATTTCTGTTCCAGGTATAGATACAGCAGTTATACAAAGTTGTGGGAAAAATGCTTGTGGATAATCTGAAAACATCATAACTCCTGCAAGTGTTGGTTTAGACTTATTTATAAAGCCTTGTAAGTAACATATTTTCTCATTACTTAAATTTGTGAAATTTGATTTTTTACTTCTAAGTTCTAAAAGATATTTTTCTAAATTATTTGTCATTATATCTTCTATATTTGCTCTATCTGCAATACGAAGTTCATCCTCAATTTTCTTTTTAAAGGCCTCGTAGCTGTAAATCTCATATTCAGTCATTAATCTATCACCATCAGCTACACGAATATATGAACCCTTAAGTCTTCCTACACCTTTATAAAAACATGGCTTTGAAAAGTTATCTATTCCCTGAATTTCTGCACATACAACAGTCTTTCCATTAATTGTAGCTACTGTACAAAGTGGTCTTACAACAGGTTCCATTTGCAAACTTTGTTCCATTATCTTTTTTTGTAAATCAGCAGCATCGTAAACTCCACAGATATCATAATTGTTATTTTCATCAATTCCAAAAATTATTTTTCCTCCATTCTCTTGATTAGAAAATGAAGATAAAGTATCAAAAATCTTAGGACAACCTTTGGTGGCAGCTTTTAACTCAATATAGTTACTTTCACATTTTTTCTTTCTTATATCATTTACAAGCATTATAAGTTCATTTTCAATCATACTATTCACCTTCCATAATATAATTATGTGAAATTCACACTACCCTGTCAATAAAAAATTCTTATAAAATTATTATTTTTCTTATAATTTTATTTATTTCCTTATATTTTCTAATAAAATATTGTATTTTTCTTATAAATTCTAATAAAATCATTGTTTTTCTTATAAAATTATTGATTACTAGAACTCTATAAGAAATTCAAAACTACTCTATTTATATTATTATTTATATAGTATTCTAGTATATTCTTATCCTTTAAAAGAGTATCATCAAAAGCAAAAAGTGAATTATATTTTCCAATGACTTTTAAATGCTTTGGATATAAAAATACATAATCTCTACAATATTTAGGACAAGACTTTACTAACTTTTGATTGCCTCTATTCATTGTTGTACACATAGCATATAATGGACAATACTGAGAAGAATTTGTCATGTAAAATGGAAAATGCATGCTATGTTTTCCTTCTGGTATAGCCATTTTATAACCAGAACTTTCATATTCATATCTTTCAATATTATTATTCTTTAAAAATTCTCTAAACTTCTTGCTATTTAAACTGTTTAAAGATAAGAGTTCTTTGTTTTTCTCATATCCATTTTTATAAATATATCTTGGGTCTTTTTTTCTTTTATTAAGTAAAGTTCCTAAAGATAGTGTAAAATAATTTTCCTTATTTTTAAGAAGCTTTAACATGCCCCAATCATTTATAACAATTTCAATTTTATAATTATTAATTTTACACCAATCATAAACCTTTTTTATAATATCTTTTGTTTTTTGAATATAACATTCTCTTATATATGTAAAACATAATGTTACATTAAGTAACTCTTCTTTAGCCTTTTCTAGCATTTTAATTAAGTTATCTATGCAAGGAAATAGATTATGACAGAATTCATTTCCAATATAAAGTCTTTCTATATTTTTATTAAAAAGCATATGATTCTCTAAAAAATTCTTTTTAAAATAATATTCCTTAAAACTTTCTTTATCATTATCAATATATTTTTCATACAAATCATCATTATCTAAAGTTATTGCCATTTCTATTGAATTTAATACATTCATATTAAAATTTTTATAATTTAAATTAGAAATCCATTCTTTTTTTTGAGTATTATAATATTCATAAAACTCATAGTCTTCTTCATTTGGATAATTAACCATTTTTCTTGAGAATTCATTTTCTTCTCCAAAAACCTTTAAGTTAACATATCTTGAATAATCTCTAAAAATATATTTTACATTTTCAATATAAGTTTTATCCTCTATAAAAATATTATAAGTAAAATAAAATTCTTCTTTTTCTTTGTCTTTTATAACAAAGTTTTTTATATTTATTTCTTCATATTTATACTCTTTAAACTTATAAAAGGCTATTTTTAAAGTGTTTATGCTTTCTATTTCCTCTAAAACTCGAACAATTAAATCTTCTGTAGATATTTTTAATATAGTACATTCTTTATTATTTACACTACAACTTACAAGACCAGAAGGAATGTTTTCAATTTCCTCTTTAATCAAAAAATAACACCTCTATTTAATATTTTTTATATATGGATTTCTGTAAAACGAAAATGCAAGTTGAATACACATAAAACACCATATTACAGGTTCACATATAATTACTCCAAAATATTTAAGACTTGGAATAAGTAATATAACAAAAACTATTTTTCCTACTAATTCAATAATACTAGATACTAACGGAAGCAATTTTTCCCCCATTCCTTGAAGTGAATTTCTAAGATTTAACAATATTCCAAGTACTGTATAAAAAGGTGCATTTATCATTAAATATAATGAACCATTATCTATAACTACAGATTCACTAGAACCAGATAGCCATTTTACTAATATTCTTGAAAAAGCAAAAGATATTAAAGTAGCTATTATTCCCCATATAACTGCTAATATATTTGAATATTTTACAGCTTCTTTTATCCTCTTTTGCTGATTTGCTCCCTTATTTTGAGAAACAAATGTTGCAAGACTCATAGACAAAGCCGATACCGGTAACATTGCACAATCATTTAATTTTCTAGCTGCAGTATGTCCTGCTATTATTAAATAACCTAACTTATTTATTGCTACTTGAAGTATAACTGTTCCTGCAGATACAACCATAAGCATAACTCCCATAGATAAGCCTTGGGCTAACAATTCTTTATATAACTCTTTATCAAACTTAAAATGTTTTTTCTTTGGTATAAGAATTTTACATTTTGAGTAAATATATATAATGCATAATATAGCAGAAATTCCTTGGGCAATAACAGTTGCAACTGCTGCCCCCTTAATTTCCATATTAAATTCAACAATAAATACAATATCTAATACAATATTTAATAAAGATGATATTATAAGAAACACTAGTGGCATAACACTATTTCCAATAGCTCTTAAAACTCCTGCACAAAGATTATATAAAAACATAACTCCAACAAATATTGTAATAGTAGAAATATAAGCATATGCCTCATCTATAATGTCTTTAGGAGTATCTAACATCTTTAACAATGGATGAAGAAATAAAACAGATACTATCATTAAAATAACAGTAAGAAAAGCTCCTATTACCAATGAAGCTGCTACTGATTTTTTAACCATATCCTTATCATCTGCCCCATAACTTCTTGCTGTAACTATACTCATCCCATTACCAACACCTAATGCAAATCCTACTAATAATTCATAAATTGCTGTACAAGCCCCCATAGCTGCAAGAGATGCATCTCCTAATTTGTTTCCAACAATCATTACATCTACTGTGTTATAAAGCTGTTGAAACAAATTTGATACAAATAAAGGAAATGCAAAAATAATTAATGATTTTAATATGTTTCCCTTTAACAAATCTACTTCTGTATTTAACATATCCTTCCTCCATAACTTTTATTTTCATTCTCTTTTTCTATCTCAATCATCTCCACTTTTATATGTACTTATTCTAAAACTTCAATTTTACTTTCTAATTTATTAATATTTCTAAATTCAAAATATACCATTCCAATAGATACAACTGCTGCAATAAAATCAGCTATAGGTCCTGAATACATAATTCCATCAATTCCAATAAATAATGGTAATACAATGATTAATGGTAATAAAAATAATATTTGTCTTGTTAATGATAAAAATATACCTTTCTTTGGCTTTCCTATTGCTGTAAAGAAATTAGATGATATTGGTTGAAAACAGTTTAAGAAAGTAAAGAATAAGAATATTCTAAAATACTCAACTGCAAATTTATAATACATATCTGAACCTGAACCAAATAAAGAAATTATTTCTTTTGGTATTAATTGAAATGCTAAAAAGGAAATTATAGAAATAATTAATGCATATTTCATTGCTAAGGAATAGGCTTTTTTAACTCTATCATACTTTTTAGCTCCATAATTAAAACTTACTATAGGTTGAAGCCCTTGAGATAATCCAATAACTACTGACATATAAATCATATTCACCTTTGTTATAATACCTGCACAGGCTAAAGGAACTGATTCTCCATAAATAGAACGTGATCCATAATAAGTTAATGATTTATTCATTACAATTTGTACAATCATCATGGCTAACTGATTAAAACAAGGTGCTGCTCCAAGAGACATAATTTTTTCACTATACTTCCATCTTGGAATAAGATGACACATTTTAATTTTACCTGTTCTATAGTTACTTAAATATCTAAAAGTTAATAAAGCTGAAAAAATTTGACCTATTATAGTTGCAAGCCCTGCTCCTGCCATTCCCATATTAAATTTAAATATAAATATAGGGTCTAAAATTGTATTAATAACAGCTCCTGATAAGTTACAAAACATTGTATAATTAGGACTTCCATCTGCTCTTACTAAATGGCCACCACCACTAGAAACTATTAAAAAAGGAAATCCTATTGCAGTAATTCTTGTATATATTTTTGCATATTCTAATACATTATCTGGTGAACCAAAAAATTTTAACATTGGTGTAAGAAAGATTTGTGCTATAATACACAAAATTGTTCCACAACCAAATAGTAATGTTGTTGCATTACCTATGTAATAAAGTGCTTTTTCTTTATCTCCTGCTCCTAAAGTTAAATTAAATGCAGAAGCTGCACCAATTCCAAAAAGAAGTGCTATAGCAATACAAGAAGTACTTAATGGAAATGTTATATTAGTTGCTGCATTTCCAAGTTCACCAACACTTCTTCCTATAAAGAATTGGTCTACAATATTATATAATGCTCCCACAAGCATTGCTATAATACTAGGTATTGCAAACTTTCCTAATAAACTACTTATCTTTAGTTTTCCTAAAGGATTATTATTTTTCTTATCCATATTTTCTCTCCATTCTTTTTTTATTTTTCTCTAAACCTTATTATATATTATTCTGTTTAAATTTTGCTATAAATATTTAAAATAAATTGTATCCATACATTAGCACTATATTTATATTCATGCTATCATACTTTCAATGAAATAAACAAAAAACTTGGGGGAAATTTTATGGAAAATACAAGAAAAATTGAAACAAAAAGTTTAACTAAAATGGCAATCCTTGCCGCACTAATATTCTTTGGTACATATTTTATAAAAATACCTGGAATTAATGGATACACTCACTTTGGAGATTGTATGATTTTTATTGCTGTTTTAATAGTAGGTACTAAAAGAGGGGCTTTATCTGCTGCTGTAGGAGCATCTTTAGCTGACCTTTTAGGTGGTTATGCTCAATGGATTATTCCTACATTTTTTATTAAAGCAATAATGGCTACTATTATGGGGCTTATTACAGAAAAAGTATTTCCAAATTTAAAATTTGGATGGTTAATAGGTGCTATACTTGGAGGTATATTCCAAATTATAGGATATACTCTTGTAAGAATTCCTTTATATGGATTAACTTTTGCTATAGCAGAAGTTCCTGGTATTGTATTTCAAACTTTAAGTGGAATTATTTTATCAGCAATTATAATATCAATTTTATCTCAAGCTAATGTAATTAGAAAATTAAAGGAGATGTAACATAAATGAAAAAAATTGATGCACATTCACATATTGGTAACTTTGGAGGCTGGGCAAATGTCTCTATTACTGCAGATGAATTAGTAAAACAAATGGATGAATATGAAATAGAAAAAACCATTTTATGTAGCACAGGTCCTGATGATAATGATAATGTGGCAGAAGCTTTTAAAAAATATCCTGATAGATTTTTACCATTAGTTTTCTGTAATCCTCTTAATGGAGAAAAGGAAATTGAAAAAATTTATCATTATGTTAAAGATTGTGGCTTTGTAGGAATTAAACTTCATCCTCTTCAAAATGCCTTTGTTGCAGATGAAGAATGTGTTGACCCTATAATGCAAGCTGCAGAAGATTTAAATATTTCTGTATTTATTCATTGTGGACATCCACCATATTCTCTTCCTTGGAGCATAGCTTTACTTGCTGAACGTTTTCCAAAGGTTAAAGTTATAATGATACATATGGGACATGGTCATGGAGTTTATATTGATGGTACTTTAAAAATGGCAAAAAGATATTCTAACTTATATTTAGAAATGTCTGGTATGCCTATGGGAAGTAAAATAAAAGAAGCTTATGAAGATATAGGTCATGATAGAATAATGTTTGGACTAGACTCACCTTTCCATCATCCTACTGTAGAAATACAAAAAGTTTTAACTTGTGGATTAGATGATAAGGCTTTAGAGGATATATTCTATAATAATGCTGCTAAGCTTATGAAACTTAATAATTAATCATTAAGTTTTAATATAAATCACCTTTTTTAATTCGCTAAAGAAATTAATCTTTAGCGAATTTTTTTTAAGAAAAAATTACTAACTTGCATAGATATTTTTTCAATATTATACTTATAAATAAGTACTTTAAATGAATAAAATGAGAGGTTTTTAAAACAATGAGGAAAAAAGATATTTTAGAATTAAAAAGACGTTTAAAAAAGGAAGATTGTACATTTACAAAAATGTGTGGTTGTTATGTTAATGGTGAAAAAAATATTATTTTAAATTTTAAAGAAACTTTTTTAAATTTAGAGGAAGATGAATTTTTCAAGTATTTAGAAATTGCAAAAAAGGTTCTTTCTGGAACAATAGGCAATAATCTTTTAGAACTTAATTTTCCTGTTAATGAAGAATATAAAAATGATAAACAATCCTTTTTAATGTCTCTTAAAAAAAGTAAATTAAAAGATGATACCCTTCTTGATAGCTTTTATAAATCTATAATAGATAGTTATGATTATACAGGAAATTTTTTAATACTTGTTTTCCATGATGCTTATGATGTTATTACAAAAACTAGAGATAATTTAAAATTAGATGAATCTGAAGAAGTATATGAATATCTATTATGTGCAATATGTCCAGTATCCCTTTCTAAACCAGCTCTTGGATACTTTGAAGAAGATAACAAAATTGCTGCTCGTGTTAGAGATTGGGTAGTTGAAGCTCCTGTTAATGGATTTGTATTTCCAGCCTTTATAGACCGTAGTAGTGATGTTAATTCTATAATGTATTACACAAAAAATCCAAAGGATTCACACCCTGAATTAATGGAAGAAGCTCTTGGTTGTTCTTCAAAAAGAACTGCAACTGAACAAAAAGAAACGTTCCATAATATTATAACTAATGCTATTGGTTATGATGAGGAAAAATCTAATAATTTATTTATGGAAATTCAAGAAAATATTAATAGCAGAATTGATGAACATACAACAGTTAATGGTAAAGATAGCCAACCTATAATATTAACTAATGACACTATTCAAGATATTTTAGCTGAAAGTGGAGTTTCTGAAGAAGATTCTTCAAGAATTGAAAGGTTTTATACAAAAGAGTTTGGCACTACTTTGCCTATTGCAGATGATTTAATAGATGCTAAAATTCTTAAGGCAAGTGAACAAAAGAAAAAAGAACAAAAGCTTGAAAAGGAAGTAGAAATATTACAAAACAAGCTTGAAAATACAAATAAAAAATTAGAAGAAGTTTCTAAAATGGAAGATGAATCTGAAGAAAATTATGATATTATACTAAAAGTAAAACCTGAAAAAGCATCACAAATAAAATCACAAATAATTGAAGGACAAAAATACATTGTAATTCCTGTAGAAGAAAATGAACAAACTAATGTAAATGGTGTTGATACTAAACTTTAACTTATAAACTAAAAAAGAGCTATAAAAGCTCTTTTTTAGTTATATTTTAATTATATCTATATATGTTATAGGATTTGTAATTCCTTCTCCTGTATTAGGATGCTTTGATGAATATAAAAAATCTATTGCAAAACAAAATATTAATAAAATACAAAGAACAATTTTTATTTTAGGTTTAATTTTTTCATATAAATTATCAAATATAGGAGCTAATATATAAGTAAAAATACATCCTCCAAGCCCAAAAACAAGAAGTCCTTCCATACATATTCTACCCTTTATATTTAAAAAGTATCCACTGTAATCCCACCATTTCATATGTTTAAAGGTTTCAAGATACCAAGCAGTAGAATATTCAATTATGCCACATAAAACAAAGGATAAAAGAAATATTAACCAATGTTTTTCCCTAAAAGGTTTAAATAAAAATAATATCATACAACCTCCAACCCCATATATAGGTAGCCAAGGTCCAAACATTGTTCCTCTATTTACAAAAACTCCATCACTAACTAAATGAAATATTACTTCCCAAACCCATCCAATAAATGAAAATGAAAAGAAAAATAATATATATGTTGTAAGAGAATAACTTTTTGCATAATCTATATTTAACCATTTACGTCTCTTTGAAATTGGTATACTAAATTTTTCTTCTGGATATGAAAAATTTACTTTTTCCTTTATATCAAGTAAATGGTCATTTAATAAATATCCTTTTTCTAATTTGTTAATCTTTTCCTTTCTTATATCCATATAAAGTTCTGTAAAAATTGATTCTTTATATACATCATAATAAAATATATTAGTTAAATTATAAGTAAATGCCCCTAATATTTTCCATCCAATTAAACTTATATCTAACTTAAATACTTCCATCTTATGACCATCCATCATTTCTTTTGAAAGTTCAAAGGCTTCAGCTTTTGTAATATTAGGATTTTCAGCTAAAACATAAGGAATCATTAAATAGGTATAATGTTTAATAAATCCTCCAACTATAGTAAAAGACCATAATAGTTGATAAATATTTTTTACTAATAAAATATAGGATAAATGTAAAGTTTTCTTTATCCTATAAGGAAATAAGAGCTTGTCTATTTTAGTACCATAATATCTTCTTTGCTCTAAAAAATATCTATTTTTACCTATGACCATTACGTTTCGTACAAATACATAAGTAAGTGCTATAATCATTAACCCTACTATAGTTAAAATTAGTACAGATATTTCTCCACTAAAAATATATTTATTAATAACATTTAATATACCAAAAATAAATGAGCCACTTATTGTTATTTCGTTAAATAATGCTGATAATACTCCATTAGTATATTTATTGTTTACCTTTATTTCTTCCTGTTCTTTTTCATCTACTGTTTCTTTAAGTAATTCATTTACTATTTCTGCATTAGATTTTTTTTCCTGTTTTTCATTAATAACACTAATTACTGCTTTTTCATTATTAGTGCTAAAAGTATCTTTAGTAGAATAAATATACCCTCCACTCATTAAAACTGAGGCAATAAATACTAATATTACATTTCTAAAAAAATGTTGTTTTATATTTTCTTTTGCCTTTTGTTTTAATAACTTTCTATTTTCCATAAAATTCACTCCAAAGTTAATAATTATTTTACTTATAAATATCATTATAACAAAGGCAAAAAATTAAACCAACAATTATATTATTGTTAAGCAATTCTTAAGAAGTTTCTATAAAAAAAGCGAAGAAGTTTCCCTCTTCGCTTTTAGCATCTTTATATTATTCTATATTCTTTTAATAATTTTTCTATATCTGTTCCTTCTATCTTTTTAAGAAGCTTTTTAATTGTTATCTTTTCCTTTAAACCAAGGTCTATATCCATTAATCCTTTACCATCTCTTAACTCAACTGTTGCATTTAATAAATCACGAATGTCATAAACACTTCCCCAAACTTCTGGAACTCCACGGTCTACATTAAGTAAAGTATATACAGCTTCCATTGCTGTACGAATAGAATACTCAGTTGTAAATATAGTATCTCGTTTTGTTTCTGCAAACTGCCCAATAAATGCAAAATTAACGCTTCCTTCTGGAACAACTAAAGGTCTATCACCTAAGGCACGTGGCATAAAGAAGGCTGTAATATATGGCATCATACATGGAATTGTATTTGCACTGTTTTCTGCCATGTCTTCAATTTCATTTTCTGGTACACCTAGATGATATAACCATTCCATACATATTTCCTTACCTGTACATTCACGCATTGGCTTTTTAATATAATTACCTGGTTTATCACTAAATAATCCATAAATCCAACCAACTAATTGGTCTTTAGGTTGACTTCTAAATTGTGGTTGACGATTAAATGTCCAGCTTAATAACCAATTAGAATCTTTTACTGTTACAATACCACCAGTTACAACTCCACCAGAAAATGGATTACGCTTACATATCTTTTCAACATATGGAGGTATTCTTTGATCTAATGTAGTAACTGTTGCACTCATCCAATTACTTTTTTCTGGATTGCTACAGAACTTATCTGGATTACCAAAAGCCGCATCTTGCTCTGCCATTTTACGCCACATATCCCATCCGCCACCTGGCTTTATTTCCTTATTAAATTCTGCTTTGGTATTTTGACTTCCTAAAGTTGAATTTTCTACACATCCACCATTTGTTATAAATACTAAATCATCTTCTGTTAAATCAATATATTCTTCTTTTTCATCTTTTATTATGACAATTCTTTTTGCAACCTTTTTATAATCTTTAATATCAAATTCAACATTTTCTACCTTTGTCTTGTAGTGAAATTGAACTCCATAAGATTCAAGATATTTAATCATTGGTAAAATCATTGATTCATATTGATTATATTTTGTAAAACGTAAAGCTGTAAAATCTGGTAAGCCACCAATATGATGAATAAAACGCTTAATATAAAGTTTCATTTCTAATGCACTATGCCAATTTTCAAAAGCAAACATAGTTCTCCAATATAGCCAGAAGTTAGATTCAAGAACTTCATCATCAAAAAATTCATCTATTCTTTTATCATACAAATCTTCATCTGGAGTAAAAAATAAATTCATTATTTCCATTGCTCCCTTATCAGATAAACCAAATTTTCTATCTGTGTGAGCATCCTCTCCACGATTTACTGTAGCTCTCATAAGAGAATAGTTAGGGTCTTTTTTATTAAGCCAATAATATTCATCTAAAACACTAACCCCCTCTGTTTCAATTGATGGTATAGAACGGAATAAATCCCACATACATTCAAAATGATTATCCATTTCTCTACCACCACGCATAACATATCCTAAATTTTCATAAAGATATCCATCACATGCTCCTCCTGGTATTGAACCTTTTTCTAAAATATGAATCCTTTTTCCTTGCATTTGTCCATCTCTTACTAAAAAACAGGCTGCTGATAAAGCTGCTAAGCCTGAACCTACTATATAAGCTGATTTATTTTCAACACCTTTTGGTTTTAATGGTTTTGCAAATGCTTCATAATTTCCACTTGAATAATACATAAAAATTCCTCCTTTTCTATACTTATATTTTGTTAAATTAATATTATATATTCACTTTTTTTAATAAAATTTATAAGTGAATATATTTAATTAACTTTTCTATGGTTTTATTGTAATCGTTTTTAAAAGAAGTCTCAATAAACAATAATAACTCCATGATAAAATTTTTATCACAAACTTAATATTGTTTATTTTTTTATCAAAAACAACTATTTGATAAAATTATTTAATTTCATAATTTTCTAAGGCTCTAGATACTTGTCCATGAATCAACAAAGATAAGCTGTTTATAATGTTTTTTGGGTCTTCTTTCATGTCATTTTTAATCCAATCTAACATAATACCAACAAAAGCATATTTATAAAAATCAGCCATAAATCTCTTATCTTGTTCTTTTACTCTCATCCCTTTTGCCTTTTCTTCAATAACTCCCATAACTAAATCACCAGTTAATTTATATAAATAAACCTCAACCTGTTCTCTACTTACATGATTATAAACATTAATTATAAAAGTTTTATTTTCTAATACTGCCTGAAAAATATGTAAAAAGCCTTCTTGCCAAGTTTCATAAGTTTTTTTCCCATCTAATGCTTTTTTAGCATCCTCTACACAAGCCCATTCTATTAAATCATAAATATCCTTAAAATGATAATAAAAGGTCATACGATTAATTCCACAATCATCAGTAATATCTGAAACTGTAATTTTATCAAGAGGTTTTTGTGATAAAATATGTTTTAAAGAATTTTCTAATGCTCTTTTTGTAACTTGTGACATAAATAAATCACTCCCTATAATCTCTTTAGAATAAATTATAGCAATCTAAACTTATTTTTCAAAATATTTTATTATTTATTTAATACATTGATGTATAATTATACTTAGTTTGTTTTATTACCTTTTAGTTTTAGAGATTTTTTAAGGAGATATTATGAAAATTTATAAAGTTATTGATATTACAGAACAGGATTTTGGATGTGAAGAGCTTCCTGAAGGTGAAAAATATTCTGTTGATGTTATATTAGAAGATATTGAAAAAAATGAAAAACTTACAATTAGTGCACCAGATGCTGAATTATATGAAAAATCCATTGATGTTGGAACTTTAGTTTATTATGATGGAAAAAATCTAATTAAAAAATTTTAGATTTCTTAATTACTTTACTTATATAGCTTTAAACTATTGTCTAACAAATAAAAAAGTGTGAATTTATTATTTGTATTTTTTAATTAATACACAATAACAATTCACACTTACTATTAAAAAATTAAATTACATAAGAAGTTTCTGCTCTTAACTCTGGTTTAATATACTCATTTTCATGAGCTTCACCTTCATAAATAAGTTTATCTCCATTATAAATAAATAAAGTATTTATTTTTATAGGATGCCAATCATTTATAAATTTATTTAGTGGTGTTGTTGCAAAAACTATATGCTCTTCTTTGTGATAGCTATATAAACTATCTTTTAAATTACAATGAACAAAAAGATTTTCCCCATCTGTAAATAATAAATTTATTCTATTTTTAAAGGTTATATCTTTAATTGCCTTTTGAATTACATCACCTTTTTGTTTTATAGATAGCTCCTTACTATTATTTAAAATTATTGCTTTATTTATTCTTTTAATTAAAAATATTAAAATAGTTTCACTATCAGTTTCTCCATAGGCATACTTTTTATACTTTTCAACTAAATCTCCTTCAGTTGCTGTACCATTATGAGCTAATGTCCATGTATTGCCTAAAATATCTTTTCTTATAAATGGATGTGAATTTCTTTCACATATTTCTCCACAAGTTGCATATCTAATATGGGCAATAGCTAGTTTTCCCACAATATCCTCTTTAAATTTTTCTTTTAATATTTCACTTTCATAAGCTGGCTTACCTTCTTTTATTAAGGTATCTTCTCTTCCATCAATAGCTAGTCCCCATCCATGAGGATGATTATAACTATGCTTAAAAAAGTCTCTTAATATATTATTCATCTTTATTGATTTTTTTGAAGTTACTCCATATAATTCACACATATTTATTCCTCTCCCCATTATATGTTATTCTTTTTGCTCTTTTTATCTACTATATAAATATAGTATACGTTAATACATACTTTGTCAATATGTTTTATATGTTTTGTATACTTTTAATATTTCTAAACAAAAAAGCATCCATGATTAAAAAATCATGAATGCTTTTTTTATTTAAACTATTCAATTGCAATTTTATTATTTTTATCTACTGCTTTTTGTTCTTTAGGTAAAGTTACTTCAAGAACACCATTTTCAAATTTAGCTTTAATTTCATCCTTGTTAATGTTTCCTACATAAAAGCTTCTTGATGCTTTTTCATAGTAACGTTCCTTTCTTATATAATTTTCCTTCTTTTCTTTATCTTCATTTTCAGTCTTCTTTTCACCTGAAATTGTTAAATAACCTTCATTATATTCAATATTTATATCATCTTTTTTCATTCCTGGAAAATCTGCTTCTAATGTGTATCCATTTTCAGTTTCCTTAATATCTACCTTTAATGAATTTTTCATAACCATGTCATCTCCAAAAAAGTCTTTAAACATACTGTCAAATCCATCTTTTCCATCCATAAATTTATTGTTCATTTTAAAAGGTACTAAACCAAACATAATAAAGCCTCCTCTATGCTTTAATTAAATATATTTTATTATTGAATATATATTTTACTAGAATTATTTTTACTTACTTCTTTCTTAGGTAAAATAACACCTAATATTTCATCTTGGAATTTAGCTTGAATTTTTTCTTTATCAACATTGTCAAAATAAAAACTTTTAGATACTTGTTTGTAACATCTTTCTTGTCCAAAGTAATTATCATTTTTATTTTCAAAATTAGTATTTTGTACAGCTGAGATTGTTAAATAACCATCATTATAATCTAATTGTAAATCTTCCTTATTAACTCCTGGAAGTTCTGCTTTTAACAAATAAGAATCATCTTTTTCTTTAATCTCTGTTTTTATTGACTCCTCCATATTAAACATCTTTGTTAAATCATCATTAAAGAAAGTATCAAAGATATCACTTAGTGATGAATTTGCATTGTCCATTATCATATTTTCAAAAGGTATTAAACCAAACATACAAAGACCTCCTTTTCTAACTCTTTAACATTTCTTATTTACTATCTCTTATCTCTTTGTACAAGTACATTATATTTCTAAGGTCAAAGAAAGTCAAAGTTTAATTTGAGGAGCTATTCTTATTTATTAAAAGATATTTAAAGCTTTTAAGTTATAATTAATTATTTTAAAATAATTCCTTTTAATTCAAATAAATTCATTATAATTCTAAAATTATATATTTTTTTTAAAATAATTTGTATATTAAACATAGATTATTTAAATAATAGCATAATTACTCAATTATACATAAAAGAATTCCTGTTACTCTATTTTTAAAAAAATCCACAAGATAAATTTTCTTGTGAATTTTTTATAAATTTATTTAAGTCCAAGTTTTTGTCTTTTACTTATTATATGTGCTTCTATTCCCTTAGCTGCTTCAATTGGGTCATCTCCTAAGGCTACTTTTCCTCCTGTTAAATTTTCAACATCTTCTGTTAAAAGTTTTACTAAATTAGGAGCACCAGTAACAAATGGTGTAGGAGATAAATGAGTATATGCTCCATAGGCAACTGCAAAAATACCGTCTATTGTAGCCTTTTGCTCCATCCACTCTGGAGCAGTAACTGCTATAGGAAGGTCTGGAATGTCAACATCAAGATGGTCTGCAAGAGCTGTAACAAGCATTGATATTCTACCTGTATCTGTACAAGTTCCAAAACTTAATACAGGAGGTATTTTTAACATATTACAAACTTCTTTTAGCCCCTCTCCTGCATATTTTTCTATAGCATCTAAATTAGCTAATCCTGCAACTTCAAGACCATGATTTCCACATCCTCCCGCAACTACTAATATATCTCTTTTTATTAATTCTTTTGTTATATTAACTGTATTCCAATCTTGAGGACCATTTCTAAGTGTAGAGCAGTTTGCAAGAGCAACAATACCTTTTAATTTTCCTGAAGCTATTACATCAACTAATGGCTCAAGTTTATTTCCAAGTGCACCTAAAACAGCTTCTGTTGAAAATCCTGCTATAGCTTTAGTAATACATTTAGGTACCATAGGTTCTACTTTTCCATGTCTTTTTTTAAAGTTTTCTATAGCTATTTTTATTAAGTTATCTGCCATTTCATTTGCCTTTTCTGGGTAATATGGCATTTTATGCTCTGCACCAGGTACACCTATTATTGTGCTTACACTAACTAATGCAAGTTGATATTTTTCTGCATATTGGTCTATAGCCGGTGGAGAACAGTTTTCATCCATTGCAATTGCATCTACTGTACCAGTAGCTAAAAGTGGTTCTATAGAAAGCCAATTTCCCATAAGACCAACAAATACATCATCAACTTCAAATCTTTGTAAAAGTTCCTGTCCTGTTTCAATAGAGCCTACTACCCTAATTCCTTTAGCTCCTGCTTTTATTGCCTCTTCTTTATATTCTCCATTTCTAAGCTTTTCTATAGTAATTGCTCCTACCCAAGGTTGATGTCCATTAAATACTATATTTACATAATCAGGGTCCATTATTCCTAAATCAACATTTACTTCATGAGGCATAGGAGTTCCAAATAAAATATCTTGAACCATTTCAAGACCTATTTGTGCTGTATATATAGTAGATAACCCTAATCTAAGAGCTTTTGTTGCAAGGGATACATAATCTCCATCCACATTAGTTAAACAGCTTGCAATTGCATTTTGAATTTCATGGTCCACTCCTGAAGGATAAATATTAAGCTTTTTCCAAACAGGTTTTCTTTTTTTAGGAGCAAAGGCTTCTGTCATTATACTTGTTTTATCAGGACCTATTTTCATATCCTTATCAAGAAGGTCTGCCAAATTTATAGCAAGTTTATTAATATCTTGATTTGTGTCTATTCCTACCTTTTCGCACATCCACTTTAACTTAGCTTCATCTTTTATTTTATAAGGAGATTTTCCCTCTCCAGTAGTTTTAAGTGTTCTAAAGGCTTCATAAGCATGATGTGCATAAGTTGCCGCCCCCATTATATTTCTCATAAGAAAATTTCTCATAGCCATAGCATCAGGACCAATACCACAAACACCTTTATCTGCACCTGTCTTTTCATTAATTCTACAAGGACCTTGAGTACATAATTGACAACTTATTCCTTGAAGACAAAAGTTACATCTTATCTTTTCTTGAGGTTCCCATCTTGAAAACACACTAGAAAGGCCATCAGTTTGTATTCTCTTTAACATCTCTTCAACAGAGTCATGATAACTTACACGGCCTTGGAATTTTTCTTTAATTTTTTCATTCATAGTTTAAATCTCCTTCTTACATTTATATGTCAATTAATAGTATCTGTATATTTTTAAATATTATTCAAAAATTCTATATAGAATAAAAAAACACTCATACTAAAAAAAGTATAAGTGTTTAATTAAATTCTTAATTTGCTACTTCAAATTGACTATAATAAAGAGAAGCATAAAAACCATTTTGTTCTAAAAGTGTCTTATGAGTTCCCCTTTCTACAATATCTCCATCTTTAACTACTAAAATCATATCTGCATTTTGGATTGTTGATAATCTATGAGCTATTACAAAGCTTGTTTTATCTTTCATAAGTCTTGATAAAGCTTTTTGTATTTCTATTTCTGTCCTTGTATCTACGCTTGATGTAGCTTCATCTAATATCATAATTGTAGGATTTGTAAGCATTGCACGAGCAATAGTTAAAAGCTGCATTTGTCCTTGAGAAATATTAGCTGTTTCACTTGAAATTACAGTATCATATCCATGCTCTAGTGTACGAATAAAATGGTCACAGCAAGCAGCTTTTGCAGCAGCTATTATCTCTTCACGGGTAGCATCCATCTTGCCATAGGAAATATTTTCAGCTATTGTACCTTCAAATAGCCAAGTATCTTGTAGTACCATACCAATTTGTCTACGCAATATATTTCTAGGAATCTCTTTTATATTAACTCCATCAATTAATATACTTCCTGCCTTTAATTCATAAAAACGCATAATTAAATTAATTAATGTGGTTTTTCCTCCACCTGTTGGTCCAACAATAGCTACCATTTCATTTGGGTTTACTTGAAGATTTAAATTTTTTATTAAGGTCTTTTCATCTGTATATCCAAATTTTACATTTTTAAATTCTACTTTTCCCTTTGATATAGGACATTTATCAAGTAAACTTTCATTTAATTTACTGTCTGCAATTTCTTCCTCTTCATCTAATAATTCAAAAACCCTTTCAGCTCCAGCAATTGCAGATTGTAAAGACATAATAACATAAGAAGCTTGAGTTATAGGCTCTGAAACTTGATTTACATATTGTAAAAATGCCTGAATTCCACCTAATGAAATTTGCCCATTAATGGTCATTATTCCCCCTACAATAGCTGTTACTACAAAACCTAATTGATTTAAAAATCTAATAGTTGGATATATTGCAAAATCAACAAACTGTGCCCTTTTATTTGCTTCAAACTGCTTTTTATTAAGTTCAGTAACTTCTTCAATCACATCATTTTGTTTATTAAAAATCTTTATTATATTATTTCCTGAATATACTTCTTCAATTTTTCCACTTAATTGTCCCATAGCATTAAAATTATATGCATAGTAACGTTGACTTAACTTTGATACATAATTTGTTGCAATAGAACTAATTCCAATAAATATAAAAATCAAAAGGGATAACTTTACATTTAATATAAGCATTGAAATAATTGTAAAGATAATTGTAAAACAAGAAGATATAAACTGCATAAATCCAACCTGCATTACTAAAGATACTTTTTCAAGGTCATTTGTTACTCTGCTCATAACATCACCTTTTTTATGTGAATCAAAATATTTTAATGGAAGTTTATTTATTTTTTTACTAATATCTTCACGTAATGATAAAGTTAAGTTTTCTCCAACACTAGATATTATGTATTGTTGAATATAAGAAAGAATACTACTAATAATAGATATTAATATTAGCACTAAAATAGGCTTAGTTAGTGCTTGCACCACCACCTCTAAAATATTTGTAGATTTATCAAAGTTGCTAATTGCACTTACTAAATTATTTATAGCTAATCCAATCATAAGAGGAATGATTGTATAAAACATACTACTAAATATTGTTAATATTCCTACAATTATTAGCTTTTTATTTTGTACTTTTAATGCTTTTATTAATCTTTTAATTGTCTTTTTTGTATTTTGAGGAATATCCTCACTAAAAACTACTTTATCTTTATCTTTTTTCAAAATATCACTCCTCCTTTATATTTATCTGACTTTTAGCAATTTCTTGGTATACAGAACAATTTTTTATTAAATCTTCATGTTTTCCAATACCAACCAAATTTCCTTCATCTAATACAAGTATTTGGTCTGCATCCATTATTGTACTTACTCTTTGAGCAATTATTATCTTAGTTGCATCTGTCATATTTTCTTTAAGTGCTTTACGAAGTGCTGAATCTGTTTTTAAATCTAAAGCAGAGAAACTATCATCAAATATATAAATTGGTGCCCTTTTAATAAGTGCTCTTGCAATAGATAAACGTTGTTTTTGTCCACCTGAAAAATTTAATCCTCCTTGTGAAACTTCAGATTTTAATCCTAAAGGTAATTTATTTATAAAAGATTCTGATTGGGAAATATTTATTGCTTTCTTCATATCCTCCTCAGTTGCCTCTTTATATCCCATTTTTAAGTTATCTTCAATTGTTCCACTAAATAAAAATGCTTTTTGAGGAACATAACCAATTTTATCCCTTAATTCTTTTTGTGAAATATATCTTATATCTACACCCTTTATGCAGATTTCCCCTTTATCTATATCATGTAACCTTAAAAGAAGACTAGCAATAGTACTTTTACCAGAACCTGTACTTCCAATAATAGCTGTTGTTTCTCCTTTATTACATGAAAATGATATATTTTTAAGAACCGGTTCTTCTCCTCCCTTATAAAAAAATGACACATTTTTAAATTCAACTACTTTATTATTATCATTCATAGATTTATTCTCTATATTTAAGTCTTGAATGTTAGAATTAATTTCTAAAACCTCTTCTATACGATCAAGACATGATTTCATTTTAGGAAGTGTAACACTTGTTGTAGTTGCCATAATTAAATAACTTAACATAATAATAGAATATTCAGTTACAGCTGTTATTTGACCAATTTCCATTGTTCCTTTTATAGAAAATATTCCACCAAGCCAAACTATAATAGCAACTAATAATCCAATTATAAGCCATATTGTAGGATTTAATGCAGCAAATATCTTATTTAATTTTATCATGTCTGTAGCATAACTTTTAAAAGCTTTTCCTGCTCTATTTTCTTCATATTTTTCATTTCCAAAAGCACGAATAACACGAATTCCAGTAATAGATTCTCTTATTACTTGATTAATATAATCTAACTTAGTTTGAACTTTTTTAGAAATAGAGATTGATTTTTTAAGTACTATACTAGCAAAAAACATAAATATTATAACAAAGGCAATTAATATTAACCCTAAGATAAAGTTTGTATTCATTGTCATAACTATAGATGCAACAATAATAAGAGGTGCTGGTATTATAAGTTGTAATACTAAACCAAAATTTTGTTGTAAGTTAGAAATATCTGAAGTTGTACGTGTAATCATAGAAGAAACTCCTATAGTATCAAAATCATCAATAGCTAATTCTTGGCTCTTACAAAAAATCTTATCTCTCATATAATATCCAAAGGTTGCAGCAAGGTCTGCTGAATAATAACTTCCTAATATGGATACAACTGTTGTTACTAATAAAACTATTACCATCTGCCATCCTATATTAACAAGTTCATTTATATTTCCTTTTAAAATTACATTATCTACAATTCTTGCTATTAAAAAAGGAATTAATAATGTTCCAACTACCTGTCCTAAAAGCATAATTAATGTTATTACTACTCTACTCTTACTTTCTTTTAGGAATAGTTTTAAATACTTCATATTTTACCTCCACTTAAAATTATCTTGTTAAAACTTATTTGCAATGGTATTATAAAGCTTAAAGTAACTTTAATGTCAACACTATATTTAAAATTTGGAGGTTCTTATGCAAAAAAAATCTAAAATGCAAATTAAAGAATTTTCTGCTCTTACTGGTATCAAACGTGAAACCTTAAGATATTATGATCAAATTAAGTTATTATCACCAGAATTTCGTGGAGAGAATGGTTATCGTTACTATACCAAAAGACAATTAGATACAGCTTATTTAATTTACTCTCTTAGAGAAATAGGAATTGGAATTGAAGAAATAAAAAGATATATTGATATACGTAGTCCCGAAAAAATGTTTTCTTTATTTAACTCTCAAAAAAAACATATATTAACTGAAATTGAAAAACTTACACGTATATTAGAAGTTATGCAACTTTATGTTGATATGGCAGAGGAGGCAATTAAATATACAGAAAATAGTATAAATATTGAATATAAAAAGAGAGAACCTATATTTTTAGGTCCAAAAAATTCAAAAGACTCCTTAGATGAATCTGCTATTGGATTTTTTAACTTTGCTGCTGAAAATGGAATTAATCTAGGTTATCCCCTTGGTGCTATTATTAGTAAAGAAAATATTGAATCTGAAGGAGATTTATATGTAACTCAATATTATTTTAAATCTATAAATGACCAAAACTCGTATAAACCTGAAGGAAAATATGCAGTTTTTTATGGAAGATGTGCCTATGGTGAATCTGATAAACTTTATAAAAAATTATATACATTTATTAAGGAAAATAATTTACATATATGTAGTGATGCCTATGAAGAATATCCTCTAAATGAACTTTCAACTAAAGATGAAAATCAATATTGTGTAAAAATAGAAATAATGGTTGAAGATATAAAATAAAAGGAGCTGTCCCATTAGTAAAGTTTCAAACAATATAGTACATTTTAGATATATAAAATGTACTATATTGTAATTGAAACTTTTTATGCAACAGCCTCTTTAAAAATAAATTTATAATTAAATTTTATAATACTCTATACATTATTGCTTCATAAGGTCTTAGTTTTAATTTATCTATTGCTAAGCTAGAATCATTATAATTACTTAATAGAATTTCTGCATTTTTAAACTCTTTGTCATATTTAAATTCAACTTCTTTTTCATAGAAATTACAAACTACTAATATTTTATCTCCATTTAATTCTCTTGTATATGCAAAAATATTTTTATCATCTTCACATAATAATTTATAATCACCATAAATTATAGTTTCATTTGCTTTTCTTATTTCTATTAATTTTTTATAGTGATAGAAAACTGAATTTTTATCTTCTAAAGACTTTTTAGCATTTATTTCTTTATAATTTTCATTAATAGAAAGCCATGGTTTTCCTGTAGTAAATCCAGCATTTTCTGAATCATCCCATTGCATAGGAGTTCTACCATTATCTCTTCCTTTTTTATAGATAGAATTCATTATTTCTTCATGGCTATATCCTTTCTTTATTCTATCTTTATACATATTAATTGATTCTATGTCATTATAATCTTCAATATTTTCTAGTCTTATGTTAGTCATTCCAAGTTCTTCACCTTGATATATGTATGGAGTTCCTTTCATACCATGAAGAAGTGTTCCTAACATCTTTGCACTTTCAACTCTATATTCTTTGTCATTTCCCCATCTTGAAACTATTCTAGGAAGGTCATGATTGTTCCAGAATAAACTATTCCATCCTTCTTCTCCTAAAGACGTTTGCCACTTAGATAATACTTTCTTTAACTCTAATAGTTCTAATGGTTTTACATCCCACTTTTCTTTTCCTTCTATTTGGTCTAATCCAATATGTTCAAATTGAAATACCATACTTAATTCATTTCTAGCTGGATTTGAATATAGCTTTGCAATTTCTGGAGTTGCACCCCAAGTTTCTCCAACTGTTAAAAGGTCATTTCCTGCTAATGCTTCTCTATTCATCTCTTGTAAATATTCATGAAGCTTAGGTCCGTTACCAGTTATCATTTTATCAGGAACTTTTCCTATAAGTTCAATAACATCCATTCTAAAACCGCCAATGCCTTTATCAACCCAATAATTCATCATATCATAAACTGCTTTTCTAACCTTTTCGTTTTCCCAGTTTAAATCTGGTTGTTTCTTACTAAATAAATGTAAATAATATTGTTTAGTAGTTTCATCATATTCCCAAGCACTACCACTAAAGCAAGATTCTAAACCATTTGGTTCTTTTCCATCAACTGGGTCTCTCCAAATATAATAATCTCTATATTCATTATCTTTAGATTTTTTTGCTTCTATAAACCATTTATGTTCATCTGATGTATGATTAACAACTAGGTCCATAACTATCTTTATTCCTCTATTTTTTGCTTCCTTTAATAAGTTATCCATATCTTCCATAGTTCCAAACTCATCCATTATGTCATAATAATCACTTATGTCATAACCATTATCATCATTTGGAGACTTATACACTGGACTAAGCCATATTACATCTATTCCAAGTTCCTTTAAATAATCTAACTTTTCTATTATTCCCTTTAAATCTCCTATTCCATCTCCATTACTGTCATTAAAACTTCTTGGATATATTTGATATACTACTGAACTATGCCACCATCTTTTTTCCATAAATTTTTCCTCCTATAACAATCATCTTAATTTAATTATATATAAATAAAATTTCATTTCTTGTTCTATTAAGTTATTTTATAATATAATTCTGTCATTTTTTTATAATTTGTATAAATACTTTTTAAAAGAAAAAGCCATATATTTAAATATAGCTTAATGTTTCTTTATTTAAATTCATATTTCTTAACTTCACAATTTTTTATGCCAAAGGAGGCAAATTCTTCATTAGTCATATTTCTAAAATAAGATTCTATAATTCTAGATATGCCATTGTGTGCTACAAGTAAATAAGTTTTTTTATCTGATTCTTTTTTTATATCATCTAAAAGATTATATACTCTTTGGCATAAATGAAACATTGTTTCTCCACCTTCAAAATCATAAATAAAGTTTTCCTTTGCTTTTCTAAATTCTTCACTATTACGTGGAGTTGATTCATATTTTCCAAAATTTTGCTCTTTAAGGCGTATCTCCATTTTGCATGGTATTTTAGTTTCTTCTGAAATATGTCTTGCAGTTTCTGCTGCTCTTATAAGAGGTGAATATAATATTTCATCTATTTTTATATGACTATTAGCTATAAATTTTCCAACTTCAATTCCTTGTTTATGACCAAGTTCAGTTAGCTCAATGTCAGTAGAGCCACAAATTTTATTTTCAACATTCCAAACAGTTTGTCCATGTCTTGTAAAATATACACATCCCATTATTCTTTAACTCCTATCTACTTTTTTTTTTAAATATTGACTTTATACCTCGTTTTACTACTTCAAAAAAGCTTAAAGAACGAACTATATTCTCTGCTCCAACATAATTTCTAATGGTTCTAAGTACTTTTTTCGTTTCTTTAGAAGCAAAAGTATATGTACCATTTTTCTTAGTTTTAATTGCATATCTTGGAATCCACTTTCCCTTAAGTAATATGGATACAATAACACAATCAACTTCTTCCCATGGAATTTGAATATATTTACGTGGGTCACGAGAATTATAAAATTCAAAACTTTTATCACCAATCATTACTTTGCCATAATCTGAAACTCCTGTAAAGGCTGTTGAATCCATTACTAAATCTACTTTTTTGTTAAGTGATTGAACCATATAAAATCCTCCCTTATCTACTTAATATACCAATTTATTTTTATTATATACTTTAAATATATTCCTATCAACTATTGTAAAAGCCTAGGCAAAACGCCTAGGCTAAGTTAAAAATCTTACATTAAACCAATTACATGGAATACAATTCCTACTACGAATAATCCAAGGATAATTACAATTGGAGATACTTTCTTTTTAAGTAACCACATACAAAGAAGTGTAAGTAATAATCCTGCAAGTCCAGGGATTAATGAATCTAAGTTGTTTTGTAATGTTGTAACCTTTTCACTAGTTAATGACAAGCCTGCTGCTTGTTGTAAAAGAGCTTGTTTAATACCTTCTGCTCCTGCTGGAAGACTACTCCAATCAATATAAGCACCTTCACTTAATGTAACCTTTGATACTGTTGGAGCAAAGGAAACTGATACCCACCTATTAACTAATGAACCTAAAATGAACATACCTAAAATAGATGCACCCTTTGTAATATCTTGTAATAATCCACCTGATAAATCATCAGTAATACGAGAACCTGCTTTGTAACCAAGTTCTTGAGTATACCACATAAATGCCATACGTATAATATTCCAAGCAAAGAAGAATATTATTGGTCCAAGAATACTTCCATTCATAGCAAGAGAAGCTGCTAATGCACCTAAAATTGGTCTAACAGTAAACCAGAAAACTGGGTCTCCAATACCTGCTAAAGGTCCCATCATACCAACCTTAACACCTTGAATTGTTGCATCTTCTACTTCTACACCATTTGCACGTTCTTCTTCTAATACTAATGTTACACCAAGTATTGGTGATGCTACATATGGATGAGTATTAAAAAACTCTAAATGACGCTTTAATGCAGCTGCTTGTTCTTCTTTAGTCTTATATAATCTTTTAATAGCTGGTATCATTGCAAATGCCCAACCACCATTTTGCATTCTTTCATAATTCCAAGAACCTTGAAGGAAAAATGAACGTAACCAAACAGAAATTCTATCTTTTTTTGTTAATTTTAATTCTTTTGCCATTTTAAGTTCCCCCTTCCTTAGTACTTATCAATAATATCCCCTACAGGGTCACCAATATTTGAGCTTCCGCCATTACCTGAACCACCTTGTTTAGAAAGTTTTAAGTAAATAAGTGCTAAAGATAATCCTATTGCTCCAAGTCCTATAAGTGTAATATTAGTAACAGTTGCTAATACAAAACCAATTGCAAAGAATGGCCATACTTCCTTTGTTGCCATCATATTAATTACCATTGCATAACCAACAGCTACAACCATTCCACCACCTATTGATAAACCATCTGTTAACCAAGCAGGCATAGAATTAAGTAATTTAGTAATTGGACCAGCTCCGATTGCTAATATTAATCCTGCTGGAATTGCTATACGTATACCTTGTAAGCAAATAGCTGCTACTTGCCACATTTCAACTGCTCCTATCTTTCCTTCTTTAGCAGCTGAATCCATAAAATGTACAAAAGCTGTAGCAACTGTACGACAAACAATTGTTAATAATAATCCTGCAACTGCTAAAGGAATTGCTATAGCAATTGCTGAAGAAACTCCATCTTTACCTTGTCCTCCAAGAACTAATATTATTGCTGAAGCAACAGAGGCTAATGCTGCATCTGGTGCAACTGCAGCACCAATATTTGCCCAACCTAATGCAATCATTTGAAGTGTACCACCTAAAATTAAACATGGTAATAAATTACCTGTAACTAACCCAATTAATGTACATGCTACTATTGGTTGATGAAATTGAAATTCATCCAAAACACCTTCAATACCAGCTAAAAATGCTATAATAAGGACTAATATAACTTGAATTATATTTAAAGTCATAACTATTCTCCTCCTTTTTCATCTAAATAATTAGATTTATTTTTGCTTTTTTAATTCCTCTTGTGCCTTTTTAATTATTTCATCCATATTTTCTTTAGAATCACTTGGCACCTTACGAACATCAAATTTAAGTCCAGCTTTCTTTAATTTCACAAATGTATCAATGTCATTTTGATCAAAAGCAAGTGTTTTGTTTGGTTGCACTTTACCTATAGAGTGTGCCATTGAACCAACATTAATAGTCTTTAAAGGAACTCCCCCTTCTACTGCTCTAAGTACATCTTGTGGATTTTCAAAAAGAAGTAATGCTCTTTGTCCACCAAAATGTTTATCATCCTTTGCAAGTTCAATCATGTGATTAACTGGAACAACATGTGCTTTAACTCCTGGAGGAGCAGCTTGTTGTATTAAATTTTTACGAAGCTTGTCTTTAGATACTGCATCTGAAACAACAATTATTCTTGTAGGATTAACTGCCTTTGTCCAACCAGTTGCCACTTGACCATGAAGTAAACGAGAATCTATACGTGCTAAAACGTATTCAAATTTTCCAGGTGCACCTGCATTAGATTGTAATGCTGATGCTTCAGAAGCTTTACTCTCTTCTTTTGGTTCTAATTCTTCAGGTTTAATCTTTACGCCTTCTTTTCCTGCTTGTAGAATATGAGCTGCAATTTCATGGGCAGATTCCATTGAGAAACGAGCACCATAAGCTTCAATAAGCATTGGTAGATTCATACCAGCTACAATTGCCCAGCTATCTTTATGTTCTTCAAATAAAGTATTAGCTTGATTAAATGGTGTACCGCCCCAAAGATCAACTAAGAATAAAACTTCATCTTGGTTGTCAAATGATGCAATTGCCTCTTTTAGTTTTGCTTTAAAATCATCAGGTCCTTCACTTGGCATTAATGTAACGGCTTTTACATTTTCTTGTTCTCCAAAAATCATTTCACTAGATTGCAATATACCTTTAGCAAATTCCCCATGACTTGCAAGAATAATTCCTACCATTTTTTATACCCCCTATCTATTATTTATTGTTACTAAAATAAAAAAACATCAGCATTAAGAAACTTCATAAAATAATACCTGCTACATAGTCAAAATTTACCCATAAACAAATTTAATTTATAAAAACACATTATACCTTTTTAATTATTCTGAAATTCATGTTATATAACAAATATTAAATTTTTATATTTTCTTAAGCTAATGCCTGATTTAATCAGTAACACGCTATGTATTATTTTTAATCTTTAGAAAAGCTTATAATATTGTATGCTTTCCTCTTGATTACGTTTTCAGTATATCACTTTTTTTCTAATGTTTCAATATATTTTTCAACATTTTTTTATATTTTTTTAATTTTTATTTCATAATAAACTTTTATTATGAAATATCTTGTCAGAAAATATAACATTTATATAACTAAAAACGCTTTAATTGTATTATTATACTTAACAATTAAAAAAAGCCTACAAGTTAACCTTGTAAGCCTTTAAAAAACAGTATATATTAAACCATATTAATAAAAAATGTAACTACTAAACTATTAATAAAATCTGCAAACATACTTCCTACAATTGGAACAAGTAAATAAGCTTGAACTGAAGGTGCATACCTTTCTGTTATTGCTTGCATATTAGCCATAGCATTAGGTGTTGCTCCCATACCAAAGCCACAAGTACCTGCTGATAAAACTGCCGCATCATAATTTCGTCCCATAATATTGTATACTATAAAATATGCATACAAAGCCATAAATACTGTTTGAGCAATTAATAAAACAAATAATGGTAATGCAAGTTCAGCAAGTTGCCATAACTTTAATGTAATCATAGCTATTCCTAAAAACATTGAAAGACATATTCCACCAATATCATTAATTTCCTCCATATGAAGAGAAAACTTTCCTGAGTATTCTCCAATATTTCTCATAATAGCTGCTACTATCATAGCACCAATATATGCTGGGAATGTCATACCTGTTTTAGATAATAATAAAGATACAATTGTTCCAATTCCCATTGCAATAGCTATTTGATACGAAGCAGAAGCATGCATAGTTACACCTTTAAAAGGACTTTCTTCCTCTTCTTCAATTGTCTCTTCTTCATATACATAATCTTTCATAAGATTATTTTTATCTATAAGCCTTCTTCCAATAGGTCCTCCCATAAGTGAGCCCATAATAAGACCAAAGGTAGCAGCTGCAGTACATAAAGTAGTTGCTCCTGGAAGTCCTAAATCTTCAAGCACAAGTCCAAAAGCACCTGAAGTACCATGTCCCCCGACCATTGGAATAGAACCAGTACACAATCCAACTAATGGACTTACATCCATAACCTTAGAAATACCTACTGATAAAACATTTTGCATTATAATTAGCACTATTATAGAAATTAAAAATATTACTAAATGCTTTCCCCCTTCTTTAAGCACTTTAAGATTTGCTTGAAATCCTACAGAAGTAAAGAAGATAGTCATACATATATCTTTAAAGGTTTCATCAAAATTAAATTCTATAATTCCTGTTACATATAATATACAAGATATTATTGAAAATATAAGTCCACCAATTACTGGAGCTGGTATACAAAAAGTTTCAAGTATCTTTATCTTTTTTCTTAAAAACTTACCTAAATACAATACTCCAATTGCCAATGCAAGTGTCATATACATATTTAAATCTACTTTTTTTGCCCCTGTTTTTTCTTCTTTATTAACAGATATACCAAAACTTATTTTTTGTAATTTTTCATTTCTCTTTTTAAGAAGAGTTACAATATCATTTTCAATATCTTTAGAAAATTCATCACTTGCAATAAGAACTGCTGTTACTCCAACTGTTTTTATATCTTCTTTTTGTCCTGAATATGTACCAGCTGGAATTACACTTTCTGTATATGTAGTATTAGTATCTATTAAGCGTTTTTTTACATTTTCATCTATTGGTAACACTTTAATATCCATTTCTTTTGAAAGGTCAACCACTGCTGTATTAGGAATGGAAGCGGTACAGAAAAATGCATCTATTTCTCCATTCTTTAAAGCATTAGCAGACTCTGTATAAGAGTTATAAGAAATTGTTACATTAGTTAAAATTCCATATGCTTCTAAAATATCTAAAGCATTTTTTTGAGCTCCACTTTCCTCTTCTCCTACAGAAACCTTCTTTCCTGCAAGGTCTTCAATACTATTAATTTTAGAATCTCCTCTAACTATAACTTGACAACTCTCTGTATACAAACCAGTAACTACATGAAAACCTGTTAATGGATTATTAGAAAAATTCCCCTTTCCATTTACAGCATCTGCAAGAATATCAGATTGAACAAGAGCCATATCAAGATAGCCTTTACTAATTAATCTAAGATTAGCTGTTGACCCTTGACTTGCAATAATCTCCATACCATAATCTGTTTCATTTGACAAAGCCTCAGATAAATTTACTCCATAGTTATAATAATTTCCACCTGTTCCGCCTGTTCCCATACGAATAACATCTTCATTATTTTTTCCACACCCTACAAAAAAAAGGGATAAAAATAATAAAAATATACTTAATATTCTCTTCATCATTTTTTCTCCATTTCTATAGTTTATATTTTTTAAACATTATATTTATTCCCAATTTTAAACTCACTTATAAATATATCATAATATAATCATTTTTCAAAACACAAAAATATTTATTATAAAAAAGGATATTCATAACTATATTTTAATTATGAATATCCTTCTTTCACTTAATTTTTTAATTCCAATAGATTACCTCCAATTCTTAACTGCATCTGAATAATATTGAATAAGAACTGGTTTGGAAAGGGAATTAATTTCAACATTACTACTTAAAAGTTCATCCTTTCCAAAATCAAATAAAGAATTAACATTATCATTGTTTAAAAACTTAGTATCTACATCTATCTTAAAATCTGAATTTAACTCCTTCATAGATGCCATATTAAAGCCCCAATTACCAAAAGCAGGCACTTCAACATGATAAGGCTTTACATAAAACCCTTCACTTTCTAAAGTTTTATTTATACACCAAAATGCTTTAGGAGCAAAATAGGGACTTGTAGATTGAACTGTCATTATGCCATCTGCTGTTAATGCACTTTTACATAACCTATAAAAAACATTTGAATAAAGCTTATTAAGAGAATCATTATTAGGGTCTGGTAAATCTACAATAATTACATCAAACTTTTTATTATTCTTTTCTAAAAATTTATATGCATCATTATTAATTATAGTTAATCTATTAGACTTAAGAGAACCCTCATTTAAAGCTGTAATTTGTGGATTTTCACTACAAAGGTCTGTCATTTCTTTATCTAAATCCACTAAAGTAATATTAGTATTAGGATACTTTAATAATTCTCTTACAGCAAGACCATCTCCACCACCTAATATTAAAACATTATCTCTACATTTAGCCTTTGCCATTGGTATATGAATTAAAGCTTCATGATATCTATATTCATCTAAAGAACAAAACTGTACATTTCCATCAATATACAGTCTTAAATCATCCTTATGCTTAGTCATTACTATGTGCTGATACTTAGTATGTTTAGATAATATTATTTTATCCCTATAAAGTCCTCCTTCAATATAATTTGATATATTTTCAGAAAAAATCATACCAAATGCCATTATAGAAAGAAGTACTATTGCAAGAGGCTTAAAAATATTAATATAATTTATATGTTTTGAATACTTAAAAATAATAATTATTGCCATAGATATATTTAATGAACCAACTAAAAATGCTGTGGCAAAATATCCAAGATGTGGTAAAAGTAAAAGTGGAAATGCAATTGAACCAATTAATCCACCTAAATAATCAAAACTAAATATTGAAGATAGAGTTATTCTTAAATTGCTAGAATCCTCTTCTACTATTCTAGTAAGTATAGGTATTTCAGCACCTACAAAAGTACCTATAATTATTATTTCAATATACATAATAATTTGATATGTTTCTAAATAAAGGTTAGCTAAAAATAATGTAAGAGAGCTAATTCCACCAATAACACCAATTCCTAACTCTATTATTACAAACCACTTAAACAAATCTTTTTTAATATATTTTGAAATAAATGAACCTAGTCCCATTGCAGACATATATAAACCAATTGTAATAGAATATTGCAAAGTACTGTCCCCTATTAAATAAGAACTTACAGCACTTATAATTAATTCATAACATATAGAACAACCAGAAATAATTAAAGTTGTAAAAAGTAATAATTTATAATTTTTCATTAATATACAACCCCACTAATAACTATAGCAATACCAACAAACATTCCAAATACCAATATACCAGCTGCTACATTTCCATTTCCTATTTCTTCATTTAAATTATACTTTTTGTGAAATAGATTAAGTAAAATGTATCCAAGAATAAAAAATGCTATTCCTATAATAAAATATAATGTACTACTTGAAAGACCAGCTAATAAACTAGCTTCAACTTCTTCAGTGCTTGGTGACATAATAGCTGAACGAAGAATAATTCCTATTCCTATAAAAGAACCTGCACTAAGCCAACCAACTGCTTGATTTCCCTTTTTTATTTCAGTAGGGAAATGACAAGGGATAATAAGGTCTATTAAAAAATTGCCTAAGACCATAAGTATAATTCCAAGAGCTGAATATATTGCTATATTCATAATATCAGTTAATAAATCCATAAAAAATCCTCCAATTTTAAATTATTTTCCACTACTTACTCCTCCACCAGATGAGCTTCTTGATTTAACAGAATACTGTCTAATACTAGAAGAATAAGAATTATAGGTATCATTTCCATCATATGCTACAGCTGTATCATCAAAGGATGAATAGGAGCTTGTCCCACCATAATCTTTTTTATCTGTTTCGAAAGCCTTTGTATAATAATATCGTCTATAATAACGATTAGTATAATTTGACGCACGATAGGGTGTATTATCACTTAAGTAAGTATACTTTCTCTTTGAAATTTGTACTAACACCTCTTGGTCTTCTGAAGTGTATACAAGGCAATATTCTTTTTTAGTTAATATAGCAATACTTGTATCACCATCTTCAGTATTTTGTTGAACTGATTCAGTTTTTCCATCAATACCACTAATAATATTTTTAGCTGTTAAATCTAAAGAAAGTAATGACTTATACACATCAGCCTTTTGGTCTTTACTTCCCGTAATAGAAGTAACATAACTAAAGGATGAATCATTCTTTAAATGCTTAGCTATTGTTTTAGGAGAAAAGATTACGCTTACAAAAAACATAATTACTCCTAAAATTGCAAATACAGAAATAAATCTTATTATAGGATTAAAAGTCTTATTATACCTATTTAAACTTGATTTATTACTATATCCATTAACCCTTTGTATTTCATAAGAATCTAGGTAATATCCTTTTGAAGTTTCTCTACCATCAGACCATTCTTCTATGGAAATAATATTTTCTTCAGAACTATCCTCATATTCATAAAATTTTGCTGTTTCACCACAATCAATATCAACATTTCCCCAAGAATTTACAACTTCAAATGTACCTTCATCAACTAAATGATAATTAGATATTGATATGTTATTTCTTACCACCATTGAAATAGAATATTCATTATAAGTTTCATCAACACTTAACCATTTTTCAAGATTAGTTTTTCTTGAAATAATTTTATATTCATGCCAATAACAATTATCAGATTTATTAACATATAAAATTTTTCCTTTTATGTCATAAACCTCATTATTAATAGAAATTAACTCCCCCACATTAAATTCCAAAATTTACACTCCCCCTTTTATATTTCTTTGAAACTTGCTTGTTACAACCTTTTTTGCTAAAAAAGCCTCCTTTAACATAGAAACTATTTTGTTTGGTATTTCTTCATTACATGAAAAAACATCTATAGCTACATAACCATATTCTGGCCAAGTGTGAATAGAAAAATGAGAGGTTGTAATAACTGCAATATAAGTAATTCCAATTGGTTCAAATTTATGAAAACATTCCTCAACAATTTCAGCCCCAATAAATGATATAGTATTTTTGCTGATTTTTTTAATTTGTTCCAAATCATTAATTATTTCTTTATCACAACCATATAAATCTACAAATAATTGACTCCCCATAAAACCCTTTCTTTCTAACTTTTATTGTTAACTTTTATTTTAAATTAACTTTTATTATTGTGCAATATAATTGTAAAAAAATCACTATTAATACGCTTCCTTATACAATTCCTTTAAGAGTTGTATATTTTGCTATAAGTTACATACTTATATGTATTGGCATAGCACTATCAAATCGTTGTAAACTACCTATTATTCCAACAGATTTATTTCCAAGAGAAGTAGCTAATATAACAAAAGTAGGTTATCCAAAAATTAAAGTTGGATTTGACATAACTTGCCTTACTGTAACTGCAATATTAACATTTTTCTTTTTAGGTCACCTTGATGGAATTGGAATAGGAACTATTCTTGCAGCCTTCACCATGGGAAAAGTAGTAGGTATAATAGGTGATAAACTAGATTGCCATTTTAACTTTCAAACCTTTAAAACTCTAAAAAGTATTGTTTTATAAAAGTATAATAAGATTTTACTTTACACAACTAAATTTAAAATTATAATTTAGATATAATTTTAAATTTAGTTGTTTTTATATAAATATTGGTACTTGAATATCTTTACTTTGTATATTTTCTATAATTTTAGTTATTTTTTCTTTTAAATATTTACTTAAACTTTCATCACAACAATATATATAACAACCTTTCATTCCTCTTGTCATTAATGTCTTATATGTATTTTTAATTATTTCATCTGCTAATTTTAAAGCTTTTTCAGGTTGTTTTTTATATAATTTTTTTATTCCTTTTAAACTAGTATCTGTCTTAGCTCTTTTTGTAAAATCTGTTATTATCTTTCTGTTTTCATATCTTAAATCATTTCCAATTATTAGTCCTACATAATCAAATTCTAATCCTTGAGATGTATGTATACATCCTACCTGATCTAGTAAACCTTTTATACAGAAACTATAAATATATATTTCATAAAAAAATCCACGACAATTCTATCGTGGACTATATTTGGTGGAGGCGAAGCACGACCTTTAAAATCCACTACCCTTCAGCTATGCTCGCTGCTACCTCTTCATAAGATGTTGAATTCATTTCTTTTACTTTCTGATATAATTTTTTTAAGTATATATCTGATAAATCTAATATTGGTTCATACATAAAGGAATTCATGTGAATATTTTCAGGGGTCATTAAATTAACTTGCTCTAATACCTTTATTTCATCAATATTTCTATACTCTTCTTTATATAATTTTATTAGCTCGTAAGTTTGATTCTTACTAATTTCTCGTATTTTATCTTTTTCGCTTATTCTAGATATCATGAACTCTTCCGCTAACAATCTAATTGCTATAGATAAAACTATCTTATTTTCTAAGTTAATTTTTTCAGTATTATCTAAAACTATATTATCTGCCTCACTGAACAAAATATCTATTATCTTTCTATCCTTACCCTTTAAATTTTTAGGAACTTTCCACACTTCATTATATATTCCTTCTAACTCAGATACTGTAATACTATCAGTATCCTCTTTTTTATGTAGCAAACTTGTAAGTTTTATATAATTAGGCGAATTCTCCATATCTAAATATTCACTTAAATTTCTTACAAATGGTATTGATGCTACCATTATTCTATCATTATCATTAATTTTACTTTTCCATACAGAAAATATATCTTTTAAATATCCACCCTGAACAAGTTTTATTTCTCTATCATTTTTATATACCATAAAACTATTTTTCCTTGAAATTCCCAACCTATTTACTACAGTTCTATAAAAATCAAAATTATGAGTAAGTATAATCATTCTAAATATTCCTGATTTTAATATATCATTTAAATATTCAATGATGGCATATTTATTTTTATAATCAAACGAATCTGCTATATCATCAACAATCAATAATACATCTTTATTTAGCTTAATTAATGCTTCTATTTCAAAAATTAAATTAAGTATATATAAAGCCCTCTTCTCACCATTACTTAAAACCTTTAACAGCGTTGTTTTATCAACATCCATATATGTTCCACTTTCACTATACTTAAATCTAATTGTTGGAGCATTTTCTTTCAAAATAACATCTTGTTGGTTATCTATTTCTACACTAAATGGTACATCAAATCTCTCATTAAAGATTTCAACAACTTCATCCCAGGCAGTTTTTTGTTTAGTTGCTTCCTCTACAATTTTCTTTATTTCCTCTTTTGATACCTTATACATATCAATTAAGCTCTTTAAACTAGTTTCCTTTTCTTTAAAATAGCTTAACCAAAGTTCCTTCTTAAAATTATTTATATCATCTAAATGTGATATAATTTCAGGATTATTTTCTAATATACTCCTTAATTCCTTCATCGCTGCATTTTGAGTTAATTTTGCATCTATTTTTTCAAATCTAGACAATAATTCAGCATTGCTAAATATTTTTTCTTTCTCTTCTTTTACTAAATCATCAAGCTCTTTTTTACTCTTTATTTCCTTATCTTTTATAAGTATTTTATTTTTAACTTTAAAAAATCCATTATCATTCAAGTTTTTTCCAATAACACTTATATTGTTATGATTAAAAACTCCTTTTGTAAAATACTCTGATTTAGTAATTAATTCATCATATTCTTTTATATACTCTTTAATTAATACTTTGATATCTCTATTATTTAACAAAGAAATTACTTTATCATTTATAATTGTTTTATATTTGATACTACATGGAAATGAAAATTCTTGAAGTGTTATCTCTATTTCCTCAAAGCATTGAAATATATCACCAGACATTCTCCCCCATACATTAGTAATCTCTTTTTCAATTTCATCCTTACTTCTTATTCCACATAATGTTGATATATCTTTTAATAGGTCATCTTTCATATGCTCTAAATCGGAATATATTTTATCATATTTCTCTTTTAATTCTTTATTAACTAACAGCATAGAAACCTTTTGCGATTCATAATCCCCATTATATGATTCAATAACAAATACTTCTTCTGGCTTAATATTTTCTTCATTACTTTTAGTAATTATTGCTTTAGAACTTTTTTCTGGATTAATTAAATCTTTTGGTTCTTCTTCTTTTGATATACATTTAAATGTCTTAGCAAATGAAGTCTTCATTGTTCCATTAGGTGCATAAATTTCACAAGCATTTTTATTTGAAAAATCAAATGTATGCTTTAAGCTATTAATTCCAAAGCAATTTTCAAATTCAACATTAATTTTATTCACAATTTTTCATCTCCAATTACTAGCAAACTCTCTCATATCTAAAACCAGCTTTTTTTACATGCTTGTCTAAATACCTACCATGAGATTCTGCATTAATTAATTCGCTGTATATTACTCTTGGAACATTGTAATAATTATATATACTGCCATTATTAAACTCTACTTGTAGGATACTTTGATTTTCATCATATCCAATTGAACAAATATTTGAAGATTGTACAGATACCCTTTTCATAATACCACCACCTATATAAATATGTGTTTATTTTATCACAATACATTAATTGTAATCAAATGTATTATATTGAAATATTATAAAATTAATATTTTATCATGAAACTTTAATATAAAAACTTTGGCTATATCTTTCATATAGCTTATACCTTTTAATCCTACTTTTCATCTCTATACCTCCACACTTTTTGAACAAAGAAAAAGACACATTGAATATTACTTCAATGTGTTCTTTATAAACTACAACTTCTTTTACAAAGTCCTGTATAAACTTTTTGCTGGATTGTCAACACTTTTTTATACAGTTATTATTCGGTCATATTAGAAATTCTATATTCTACTGGTTGTTGGTGTCATATAACCTAAAGCACTATGTATGCGTTTGTTGTTATACCATAGAACATAACTTCTTAATTCTAATTTTAATTGTTCCAAACTTTCAAAAATCCTATCAAATGCAAATTCAGTCTTTATTATTTTATATCCTGCTTCCGCTACGGCGTTGTCATAAGGACATCCTTTTTTGCTTAAAGATCTTTCTATTTCAAAAATATCAAGAAGTTCATCAATAATTTTATTTTTAAATTCATTTCCCCTATCTGTATGAAAAATCTTTACCTTCTTTAAATTAATTGTAGAATTCATAAATGCTTCATATACTAGCTTAGCATCCTTATTAGGACCAGCAGAATAGCCAATAATTTCTCTATTAAACAGGTTAATTAATAAGCATATATAATGCCATTTTCCTGAAACATTAACATATGTTAAATCGCTTACTACTATTTCTAAATCTTCTCTGTCATTAAATTCTCTATGTACAACATTGTCAATTTTTTCCTCATTACATTTAGATTTATGTACCTTATATTGTTTTACAGTATAATTTGAAATCAACCTATATTTCTTCATTATTTGGCGTATTTTTCTTCTTGAAGCTATTATATCTTGCTTTTTCAGTTCAACTTTTATTTTTCTTGTTCCATAGTTATTTTTACTTTCTCTAAATATTGAAATAACTGCATTTTCAAGTTTAGTATTACATACTCTAATTTTTCTTTTATAATATACTAAACTTCTAGGAATATTTAAAACTCTGCACATTGCGCTGATACTGTACTTTTCCTTATTTGATAAAATAATTTCTATTTTCGTGCCATTATCAGCGCTGCTTGCTTTAAAATATCATTCTCCATCAATAATTGTTTATTTTCTTTTCTTAAACGTATTAGTTCATTTTCTGCATCGGTACGATTATCTTTGGCCTTGAAAGAACCAGAATTGTTATAATCTTTTACCCATTTGTTTATTGTAGATTTTGCTATGTCATATTCTCTTGAAATGTCTGCTGTAGATTTGCCATTTTGTTTTAATGCAACTATTTGCTTTTTAAACTCATCAGTGTAATTTGTTGATTTTCTAGCCATAATATTTCTCCTTGTATAATTTTTAATATTATATCATGACCGAATAATTTATGTCTAATTAATTATAACCAATCCATAGAAAAGTATCACCTTAAACATAGGCAATACTTTTTCATTTTTATAATATATATTTATTATTTAATTTCTTCCTCTATTTAATCTTCTTTCCCTAAGAGTAAGCCACATATTCCTAAATTCTAAGGCTTCTTCCATCCCTAGACCTAATACATCTACTAATACTCTTCTATCTATTACATCTAGAATTCCTAAAATGTCATCATTATTTCTAACATAATTATCTATTATATTAACTAATTCATTAACAGTATAATCATCAATTAAATTTTCATCTCTTAAATCTGGAAGTATTATTTTACCTACTTCTCCAGGTAATATCTCTAATACTCCACCACCATAACTTCTTCCTTCTATTTCAGTGAAAGCTAAGCCAATACTATTGTAATAAGATAATAGTACTCTTTTCTTATCTACTTCATTATTAAATGTAATCCTGTGCATTGTATCTGTACTAACAGCCTCTACTTCTTCACTATTTAACATAAACTTTGGATATAAATAATTTCTTCTTAAAAAGAATGCATCTGATGTTCTTACAGATGGTATCCTATACCATCTATCTCTTATTCTACATTTATATCCTTCATTTTCTCCTTTTCTTTCGCCTAATTCTATATAATTTCTTTGCCCTTCTGTGTATTGTTCAATATTAATATCAGGAAAATCAATTAAATATGTCTTTGCCCCTCTTTCTATATTCTCTCTCCAATCTTCCTCTGTAAAAACAATTCCATTTATATTAACACTTCTTGCAATTAATGGTCTACATATCGCTTCTAAATCATATTGTTCAACTTGTTGATGATTAACACAAAAATAATTATTATTTCCTGTAGTTATTCCAACTTCAATTCTAGCCAATTCATTAAATTTCACAAACCTATTATCATTTCTTATACTATCAATTAAATGTATATCTCTATTGCTTAAAAAATATTTAGTCCATTTAGTCTCATTAAAATCCACATCAAAAAACTCATATTCATCTAAATCATTAGCTTGAACCATTTCTTCAACATTTCTGTACTGAACTATCCTTAGCTGATGTTCTTGTTCATGATTAGCATCTTTTTCACCTAATAATAACACTACTTCTTGCTCTACACCATCAAATACTAATTCACGAAATGTAACTATTGTAGTTCTATGAAGTGAATGCATTAAAAACCTTCTCAAGTCCTCAGCATATTTAACTTGGAGTAATTCTGCTGGTATCACTAACCCAATTCTACTATCCTCATCCAACATTTGAACACATGCCACAACAAATGAAACCCATGCATTTATCAATTTATTTGAACGCATTCCGTTATTAGTTAAAATAATACTCTGCTCATCACGTTGGTCCTCATCTAAATATTGATATCTTATATATGGAGGATTTCCAATAATAGCTTGAAACCTTTCATCAGTTAACCCCTCTCTATAAGCCTTATAAAAGTCATCATTTATTATATAACAACCATTATTATCCATTTCTTGACATCTTCTATAATCTTCAAAATTATTATATCTTATAGAATTACGAGTTGTATCATTCGCTATAATTGAAACAGCCTCATCTATTTCTATCCCTTTAATACTGCATTCTAAATGAAGATTATGTTCAACTAAACTTTTCAGGAATACTCCTTCACCGCAGCTTGGCTCTAATACATTAGTTATATGTATGTCATTACTAGTAGCCCATTCAACAATATAATTTGCTAAATCTACTGGAGTGAAATATCTACCTGCTAATTTTTCTTTCGTAGCATCTTGTCTTAATAACATTAATATATCACCTTTTCTTTTAAGATTAATTCTTAAATCCATATTATTTTATCATACTTAAATAAACTTTCATATTTTTTTATAAAATAATAGAGGATATCAAAATTTGACATCCCCTTTATACTATATTAAATATCCATTCTTATACCAGATTATATACTTTGGTTACTAGTTGTTCTGTATTATCTATTAAATAATTTTTTTCATCTAATAATACTACTTTTGATGATTTAGGTAACCTACTCTTCAATGATTTATTTATCTCATGAATTCTTCTTACATTAGATACAATATCATCGTATAATTTACTTTGATATTCATCTTCAAAATCAATCATTTTTAGTGGAAACCTATCTAAAATATTAGTTCCTCTAGAATAGAAACTATTATCAAAATCACTTCCAATAATAGATAATAACTTTTCTGAAAACGGATGAGTTAAATATGCCTGAATAAATTCTAGCTTATATTTACTTTCCTCCTTTTCAGATATGGCACAATACCCAGCTGTACCACCTGAAGAAATTACATAATTATTATCATCATATAAATACATTGCCTTTTTACTTAAAACACCTACTATAAGTTTTTTCTTATTATTAAATGCTGTTAATGCTTGGTCTCTACCATATTGATACCATGTATCTTCTGTTGCTAATGGAACATCTCTTCTTGTTCCTCCTATTTGCTTTGGCTTTAACTCTAAGTAATTATCTTTTAAATAATCTAAAGTATTAGGGTATTGTTTTTCCATAATATCTAAATTATATAATTTTCCTTCAAAATTATATGGAAATATTATATATTTATCTGTTTCAAATATATCAAAACTTCCTAAGTTTTTTTCTGACTGTAATACAGGTTTATAATACCTTTTTAAAATATCTTTCTCTATTAAATATTCCTTTTCATTTCTCTTAATCTTGAAATATGTTTCATCTTCGCTTACTATTTCCTTATTTCCAAACCAATAAATAGGCGGCCTTTCAGCACTTGTTTGTATTCCATTAAATAATTCTACTTCCTTGCCTAATTCAGTGGAATTTCTATACATCTTTTTTATTAACTCCATATCCTCTTCATTAGATACCAATGCCCATGGTAAACTTCCTAATACACCTGACTCGATTTCTATTTCCTTTAGTTCTGTCTTAGCAAACCATTTTGATAAATTATCTACTTCAATAAATGTAAATTTGTCTTGACTACATTTTTGTAATGTTAATATTGAACTATACACTGTTTTATCTCTTTCTTTAAACAATTGTAAAGAGCCAAAATCTATATACTCTTTAACATATTTATCTTTTGATAACTTTTCTCTTAAAGCTTCTCCTGCTTTAATTTTAGAAAACTTATTAGGTATTATATAACTTACTATCCCATATTCCTTTACCTTTTCTAATGCTCTTTCAACAAACACAAAATACTTATCAAATTGTCCTTTACAAGTATTATATTTACTCTTATACGCTTTAACCTCTTTACTATTTAATAAGTTTTTCATATCCTCAGTTGATACATAAGGAGGATTTCCTATTATTATGTCAAAAGGATTCCCATCATTTATGTTTGACCACTCAAAAGGTACTATTTGATTTTTATCTTCTTGTGTTAATTTAGAGTAATTAATTTTTTTGAAATCTATCAAAGAATTTCCACATTTTATATTGCTATTCAAGTCTGGAAGAACATGTTCTTTTCCTCTCAATGAAGGTTCTGTTTCTGATTCTAGTAACTTTATCAATAAATTAAATTTGGCAACTTCTATAGCATGAATATCTATATCAATTCCCCATATACACTTTTCAAGTATTTCCTTCTTTTCATCAAAAGATAATTTATATCCACCATCACTATTATGAACTAAATGTTTACTATCATTTTTACTATACCAATCAGTTATATAGTTAATTAACCAATCATATGCTTCTATTAAAAATATACCTGAGCCACATGCAATATCAGCCACTCTTATATTAAGTATATCTTTTGGTTCTTTATTCCTACAATATTCTCCTAAAACTCTATTTACTATATACTTAACTATTTCTATTGGTGTAGTTACAATATCTCTATGTAAGTTAACTGACTTCTTCTGTAAAATAACTTGTCCATCTTGAACTACCAACTGTTCACCTAAAAAAAGCTCATATATTTCTCCTAAAATATTAGGTTGTATAAAATTAAATTCATATGGACTCTTAGGGTAATATAATTCCTCTATCATATTTCTTATAATTTCATTATTCAAATCAAATATAAGAGTATCATATTGAAATAGTCCTGAATTATATTTTTTATCTGCCTCCCTAAATAACCTATCTAATTCACACACAAACTCTTTTTCATCTAGAATATCCTTCATATTATGATAAACTGGAAGATTTCTATCTTCACATATTCTTATAAATACAATTTGATTTATAAATTCTTGAACATAATCATTTATTATATCTATATTATACTCTTTTACTTTATATAAATAATTACCTATATCTAATCTCCATCTATTTATACTTTTTAAAAAGTATTCATCTACTGGTAAATGTAATCCCTTATCATATATCTTATACCCACTCAAATCTAATTCAGTTTCAAAATTACCATTATAAACAGACTCCTTAGAAATAAGATTATAAATTTCTTCTATGTTATCAATATACTCTTTATAATTATACATTTTTATAGCTGCTGTCTTAGCATCATCGTTATCTGTAGGTAATATGCTTGTATCATAAATAATTAAATATTCAAAATTAGTTAAAACACTTATTCTCAATTTAGAGTTCCAACCATAACTTCTAGCCTGTATTGCAGGTTTTGTATTTTCTTGTATTTCTACTGATGGCTTTTTTGCTTCTACATGAAACTTACCTATACCATTTAATGTCATTGTATAATCTGGTCTTCCAGTATCAGCTTGATAGTTTTCAGTTATAACCTCTCTATATTGTGGAGATTTACCTTGCTTATTAGAAATATCCCATCCTAATATCTTGAAGAATTCATCTATAAATTCAAGTCTACAATTATTTTCATTATATTTACGTGCATCTTTATAATATTCATAGTCTTTATCAAACTTATCAACTAATTCTTTTAAATTCATTTTAATATCATTCATTATAACCCCTCCTTCATAAATTATATATGAATTCTATTAAAATTAACACCTTATAATCATTATAATTCTATTTATTCAAATGCAACAAAACTAACCTCTTTATGATACGATTCATTGTTCTTAATTCTAAAATAAATAACCCTCGACAACACAATCTGTATTGTCGAGGGTTTCATGGTGGAGGCGAGGGGTCGGCAGCATCCATTCTTTCGATAAATATTTTTCTTTTTAGAAAAATAACTGGCCCTGACTATCTCTTTTCCAAATATTTAGTTTTACTTGGAACTTGGCATATTATAAAAGCTTAAATTTACATTTTTAATGTATATATCTTCTATCTTAGTATTCCTTAGCTTAAAGCTTTAGGAGTCTATAAGTCGATACGTAGCTGTTGAATTTCTTCACATACCACTCGGTATTGCCACCAACTTTACTTGCTGAGGTTTCACCGATAAAGCCAAGTTTTCACTTATATATTGCTATATAAGGCGACTCTGTCTAACGAATCGAACCCCTGTCCGAAAGCAGACCAGTCTGACTTTCTACGAGCGTAGCCTATATATTAAAATTCGCTCCTCAAGGTGCCTACAGGCAGGCAGTTGATTTGCTAGCTTCATGAATACCCCTCTAGCTCAAAGCTTTGCTAGACTTCGTTTCCCACTGTTATGACACCCGCTACCCAAATCGTAGGCAATCTGGACGGATGAGTAGCTTAAATTAAGCTGCTAATGCAAAATTGTCTTCTGCGTTTATATTTAATGCATACTTTATTATCGAGGCACCATGCTTCCCTCGGCTCGCTTATCAAACCCATCTTACCCCCGTCGAAGCCATAACGCCCCCATGTAAGGTTTGAAGATTTAATAAACTTAAATATTTTATATTCAGTTTTATTTTCTTCAGTAATTCATTATATAATATATATTTTTTATTGTCAAAAACTTTTTAAAATATTTTCTCTTGTCATTCCATTTGAAGTATATAAATTGTATTTTTCTAAAGCTTTATCTTTTAAATCCATACCATATTCATTTAAATGGGTTACTGCAAGGGATATTTTCATATTTTTAGTATTATATTTTTCTAAATCTTTTTGTATTCTTTTATCTAATTCTTCTATGTTCATTTTGCCGTATCTTATGCTATCTTGATATGGATTTGGTACATTTGTTAAGTCTATTATTTCACTGTTTATTTCTTCTTTTTTACATTCACTATCAAATCTTCCTGCTCCATGTCTTGTAAGGTAGGTTCTTGTTACATAGCATACTTCTATATTACATTTTTTATCTCCTATTATCTTCATTGGATTTTTAAGTCCTGTATTGCTTGGAGTAAGGTATGGCATATATTCTAAATTATTTTGGTCTAGCATAAGTCCTTGGGCGCCTTCAAAGATAACTGTATCATATTCTTTTAATATATTATCATCTACAAACTCACATTTTGAAAGCATAAAATTAAAGTCTTCTAAAAAGTTTAGTATTATATTATAAGAATTTTCTAGTATCTTCATCCATTTTATTGGAATATATTGTACCTTAAGTTGATTTAGTCTATATATAACATAGTCTTCTCTTATATGCATTAATGTATTTACTTGCGTCATAATTGGCATTTCTTTTAAATCATATACTGATAAATATTCATTATTATTTCTTACTATTGTTTCATTTATTCCAAGTCCACAACTTCCATGTTTGTTTTTGCCTCTAATTTCTTCTATCATTTGATTTATAAGCATATCAAAAGGTACTGTTATTCTACAGTTTTTATTTATATAACATTTTATTTTGCCACCCTTTCTTTCTAAATTCTCCCACTCTTTTCTAAAAATTATTGGATTTACTATATATTCTTCTGAAAGATAGGTAGATGCACCATTAAATGTTCCTGAACCAAAGTGGTGAAATACATGTCTTATTCCATCCTTTGTTACAACAGTATGCCCCTTTTGTGCTCCACCATTATGACATACCACTATGCAGGATTTTTTATTTTTCTTTGCTTCATAAGCAAAATAATCTGTCATAAGACCTTTTCCTTCATCACCAAAATTTGCCCCTATTACAATTTTTGCATTTTCCATATTAATCTCTCCTCCCTATATATAAACCAACATTTTATTTTAAAGAACTGTTACAAAAAAGTTTAATACTTAATACATAACAGCTCTTTTATTTTCTAAAATTCTATTAAATCATTAGAATCATCTATTTCTTTTTTATTAAGTCCTACTATTGCATTTCTTACTGCATCTGCTGTTTTTCCTTTCCATGAATGGATTATTTCTTCCTTGTCTTTTCCTGCTTCTATTTGAAGAATTGATACTATTATTTCTGGAATAGAATCACAATCTGATACCCTTATTGCCCTTTGTCCAAGAAGTTTTGTCCACTTATCTACAACTTTTCCTTGATAATATCTCATTCCTGAGCCTTCTTCTATCATTAAGTGATATACTTCATATTGACGAGAAACTTCATTTAAAAGTTCCTCTGCTGATAAGTCATATTCTATATCATCACCTATAAAATGTCTTATAGCTTCTTTTGAAATATTATCTAAAAATGGTTCATCCCCCATTGTAAATAAAAATCCTTTCTTTCCTCTCTTTTCATAGCTATCTGTTTTTGTATGTCTTGCTGCAAAATACCATGGAAGAGTATAAGATTCACCTGCATTTCCTCCACCACCTCTTTCAAAATATATATCATTTAATTGTTCTGCAATTCTTATATCTGATTCAAATTGAGTTACTTGTAAAGGGTGTCTATCACACTCTACATCACCAAAGGCCATAACCATTATTTGAGGGTCTTTAACTGGCTCTCTATCATAAATTTCTAGTATAAGTTTATTTAACTTTTTAGATACTGTTTCTAAAACACATCCCATACTTCCTGTAACATCTAACCCTAAAATTATTGGTGTTGACTCTGGATGTTCCTTTGAATCACAACTTTCTCTAAATTCAATTCCTTTTGGCTCCATTTCTGGTTTTACTGTTCTTGCTTTATACAAATCACTTGCACTTGAACTATCAGTATACCCTCTTCTCCTTGTATAACTATCCCAATCTCTACTTGTAAATGCTCCACAACCCATAATTAACCTCTCCTTTTATATAAATTTTCTATAAATATTTTTATAAATTTTCTTTTTTTATAAGCTTTTATTAATGTTTTATCCCATTTTTCAAATTCCTTAAAAGGATTTTCAGATGAACCTGAATTTAAAAATTCAATTAAGTCCTTTGGAATATCCTTTTTTAATGCAAGTTTTCTACAATTTACTTCTCCTAAAAGATGTCTTCCTAATAATTTAATTGATTCTAAATCAGTAACTGTACTTGATTTCTTACTTTCCTTTGAAGATATTGGCATAACACTAAATATTTCTTTTGTAGTTCCAAACATTTTTTCATCTTCTTTAGTTGCATACCACCAGCCACCAAATAGATAAATAACATGATTTTCTAAAGACACAAAACAATTATTTATATTTATTCCATTATGAACAATATTGTTTGTTTTTAAGAAACAGGCTATATTACTTAACCTACTTATAATCCATGCAACATGTTTATCATCTATAGAATTATTAAAGTATTCAAATACATCCTTTAATAAAACTACATCCTTAGGTTTTGATAAAACTAAGCAATATTTTCCATCTAAAGTTTTATAAGTGCTGTGTATTTTAGGCATAAGCTTTGAAAAATTCTTTTCCATTTTTCTATCACTATACTTAATACTTTTTATTCTTTTTATTGCATTAAAATAATATTTTTCTTTATCTTCATCAAAAATATAAATAATATTTTCATTACATACATAACACATGCCTATTTCAAATTTAAAACTACTTAAATAATTAATAGCTAAGGTTTTTGAAGAATCTGTTTTTATTTCAATATAATTTGTTTTCTCCCAAGTTCCACTTTGAATCATATTAACTGCTCTTTTATAAAGTTTAGTAATTTTTATAAATACATCTGAAGTAGTAGTTTTATTTATATCTGGGTGATATAACTTTGAAAGATTTTTATATTCTTCTTTACATTTATCAATATCATTAGTAAATAAATCTCCACACTTTTCAATTTTTAAAATTTCCTCTGCTTTCATTTTCTCACCTGCTTTTAGTTTTATTCAATTTGATATTATCTATCTGATATTTATATTATAGCACTTAATATCATTTTGGCAATAAGTTTTTTTAAAATTTTTTCAAAAAAAATAAACTGTTATTTAAATAACAGCCTATTTTATAAAATCTTATATTTATTTTTTATTATCTTTATTTGTATCATTATTCTTTTGTGAATTTTTATTTTTAGGATTTTCCTCTTCACTTTCTTCTATTTCATCTTGTACTTCTTTTTCTATCTCTTTTTCAATTTCTTCAATATTAATATTTTTCTTTTCTAACTTCTTATTTGTTGATATTGAAATTAATGTATATAAAACTCCAAATAAAGGCACTCCTATAAGCATTCCAAGAACTCCAAAGGCATTTCCTCCAACAGTTATTGCAAACAAAACCCAAAGTCCAGATAATCCAATAGAGCTACCAACAACAAAAGGATATATAAGATTACCTTCTATTTGTTGAATTACTATAAATATTATTATAAATAAAATAATCTTTATTGGTGATACCATAAGAACTATAGAACCTGAAACTACTGCTCCTACAAAAGCCCCAAAAATAGGTACTAAAGCTGTAACTCCTATTATTGTACTTATAAGAAGTGAATATGGCATAGAGAATATTGTCATTCCTATAAAGCATAATAAACCTAATATACAAGCTTCTATACATTGACTTGTAACAAAGTTTGTAAATTTCTTATTTGCTATTTCTACTACTTTCAATATTTTTTTTACATTTTCCTTCTTTAAATATGCATATAATATCTTTTTAATTTGATAAGAAAGCTTTTCTTTACTTAGAAGTATATATATTGAAACTATAAAAGCTAATGCCACATTTACTACTGCATTTGTAATTCCTTTAGTTATATCTACTGCATGAGAAAATAAACTTCCAACAAATTGACCTGCATATTTTATTATACTTTGTCCCATTGATAAGACTTTTTCATATACTTCAGTTATTATATCTTGACTTAAAAACTCTTTATTTTTAATATTTTCATTCATAAACTTTTCTAATGAATCCACATAGTCTGGAACATTTTTAACAAGAGTTGATATACTTTCTCCAAGTTGTGGAATCACAAAAGTCATTAAAGCTATAATAAGACCTAATATTACTACTATAGTTAAAATTAATGCAAGAGGTCTTCTAGCTTTGCTATCTTCTTTTGTACATTTTTTTAAAAGCTTATTTTCAAAAAAGCTCATTGGAATATTTAATACAAAAGCTATACATATTCCAATTATAAAGGGCTTTATTAAATTAATAATTGTTAAAATTGCATTTCCTACTGTACTTAAGTTTAAAAAAACATATGCTAATATAATTGCATAAGTAACTAGTAAAAAATAGTTTCTTACTTTTTCATCTTTTATCCATTTCATACACTTTTCTCCTTTAGATATAGTTAAAACAATTATAACATATTATTTTTTAATTTGATATTTATATATTATAAAAAAAGAACCTATAAAAATAGTCTTTTTTAAGCCTATTTTATAGATTCTATTTTAAAAATTAATATCTATTTCTTTCTTTAAGAGCTCTATCCATATCTCTTTTATGAGCTTTTTCAAGCATAGAATCTCTCTTATCATAATTTTTCTTACCCTTACATATTCCTAAGGCAACCTTGACTTTTCCATTTTTCAAATATAAAGATAAAGGAATTAATGCATAACCATCTCTTTGTACTAATCCTAAAAGTCTTGAAATTTCTGATTTGTGAAGTAAAAGCTTTCTTTCTCTTAATGGGTCTACATTAAATATATTTCCTTGGTCATAAGGACTTATATGCATTTGCTTTATAAAAACTTCTCCATTATCTACATCTGCATAACTATCCTTTAAGTTACATTTTCCGTTTCTTATAGACTTAACCTCTGTTCCTACAAGAGCTAACCCTGCCTCTATAGTTTCTTCCACAAAATAATCATGTCTTGCCTTCCTATTTTCAGCTAAAGAATTACTATTTTTCTTTCTTACCAAATTCCTCACCCACTTTTTTTATTTAATCTTGTTTTATTAAATCTTAGATTCATTATTTTATGAAGCAGTGACTTGGAGCCTGCCGACGGAGCAGCTGAATAAAGATAATGAAACTAAGATTTTTATAAAAGTTATTTTAAATTATAATACATCTTCATTGTTTTCTTCAACTTTTTTTAATTCTTCTTTAACTTCTGGTAGTTTTTCTATTAGTTCTTTACTTGCTTTTATTTCTTGCTTTTCATTTTCACTTTCTATAATATCAAAGAAAATTTCACGATTTGGAATATCTACTCTGCTACATACTACCTTAGCTGTATCTCCTAATCTATAAATCTTCTTTGTTCTTTCTCCTATAAGACAAAGATGAGTTTCATCATATATATAATAATCATCATCTAAAGCAGTTATATGAACTAAGCCTTCTATAGTATTTGGAAGTTCAACAAACATTCCAAAAGAAGTTACAGAAGAAATTATTCCATCAAATTCTTCTCCTATTCTATCAAGCATATATTCTGCTTTCTTTAAATCATCAACTTCTCTTTCAGCTTCTTGTGCTAATCTTTCCATTTCTGAAGATTGTTTTGAAGCATAATCAACTAAAGTTGTAAGCTTTTTAGCTCTTGTTCCATCTATTTTTCCATTTAAGTGTTCTTTTATAATTCTATGAATTTGTAAGTCAGGATATCTTCTTATTGGAGAAGTAAAGTGACAATAATATTGTGCTGCTAATCCAAAATGTCCAACACATTCTGGTGAATATCTTGCTTGCATCATACTTCTTAATAAAAGGGTACTTACTACAATTTCTTCTTTCTTTCCTTTTACTTTTTCTAATACTTCTTGAAGGTTTCTTGGTCTTATTTCTCCATTCCATTTAATAAAGTATCCTAGATTATAAACAAATTCTTTAAACTTTTCTAGCTTTTCCTCATCTGGATTTTCATGAATTCTATATACAAATGGAAGATTAGTCCAGTACATATGCTCTGCTATTGTTTCATTACATACTAGCATAAATTCTTCTATTATTCTATTTGCTATTTCTCTTTCATAAGGCTTTATTTCTATAGGTTTTCCTTTGCTATCTAAAGTTATTTTTGCTTCTTCAAACTCAAAATCTATAGCACCTCTTTTTATTCTTTTTTTGTAAAGAATATTGCAAAGTTCCTCCATTGTTTTAAAATCATCAACTAAATAATCATATCTCTTTTTTAACTCTTCATCATTATCTTTTAAAATTTTAGTTACATCTGTATAAGTCATTCTTTCATTTGTTCTTATAACAGATTCACATATTTCATGGTCAAGAACTTTACCATTATTATCAATAATCATAATACAACTTAAAGCAAGTCTATCTACTTTAGGATTTAATGAGCATATACCATTAGATAACTTCTTTGGAAGCATAGGAATAACTCTATCTATTAAATAAACAGATGTTGCTCTTTTTAAAGCTTCTTTATCTAATGGATTTTTTTCTCTTACATAATGAGTTACATCTGCAATATGAACTCCTAATTTATATCTTCCATTTGAAAGCTTTTCTATAGATACTGCATCATCTAAGTCCTTTGCATCTTCACCATCTATAGTAACCATTTTTATATCTCTTAAATCTTTTCTTCTTTCATATTCCTTTTGTGGAATTTCCTCTTCAATTCCTTCTGCAAAGTCTAAAACCTTTTGAGGGAATTCTTCTGGAAGACCAAACTTCTTTATTATTGTTAAAATATCTAGTCCTTTTTCTCCCTTCTTACCTAAAACTTCTACTATTCTTCCTTCAGGGCTTCTTCTTTTTTCTGGCCATTTTGTAATTTCAACAACAACCATATCTCCATCATTTGCTCCATTTCTATCTCTTTTTGAAACAAATATATCTTGATTTATTTTTGTATCCTCTGCAACTACAAAGCCAAAATTTCTACTGTCCTCATAAACTCCTACAAACTTTTTATTTCCTCTTTCAAGTATTTGGACAACTTCTCCTTCTCTCTTTTTGCCATTTTTATCTTCTCTTGTTATTTGGACTAAAATTTTATCTCCATTCATGGCACCATTAATTGCAGAACTTGGTATAAATACATCCTTTTCTCCCTCTGCATCTGGAATAAGAAATCCAAATCCTTTTGAATGGGCTTGAAGTTTTCCTGTTATTAAACCTAACCTTTCAGGTACAGCATATCTATCTTTTTTAGTCTTTATTATAAGACCTTCTTTTTCCATAGTTTTTAAAGTCTTTTTAAAGGCTTTATATTCTTTTTCATTTATATCAAAAACTGCCACTAACTCTTGGATGTCCATTGGTCTATAGGCTTCTTCTTTCATAAAATCTAATAATGTATTTTTAATTCCCAATATTTTTTCACGCTCCTATTTTTAACTCTTTACTTAACCTTACAACTATTATTTACCAATATCAATATATTTATTCTTTCTTTAATATTTAATTAACCTAAACTTATAAGTTTAAATTCCTATACAAAAAAATAAGAGACACAAAGCCTCTTATCTTTTGAACTTAAATTAAGTTTAATGCAATTATAAGACCTACAAAAATTATCATTCCTATAACTGTTAATCTTTCAAGCATAACTTCCTTTGTTCTTGCTTTATTTTTAGAGAAAAATGTTTCATTATTGCTTCCTTGAATTAACCCACTTAATGCATCAGATTTACTTGGTTGCATTAATATTGAAACAACAATTACAAGTCCAACTATTATTACTGCAATTGTTAATGCTGTTTTCATTGGAACACCCCCTGTTTTTATTAAAACCTACTAACCTTATAATATAATATCACAATTCACAATACTTTACAATTATGTTTTATCATAAAACAGTTTTAATTATTAACTTAACAAATTATCCATAGTTTTCAAAAACATATAATTTTCCATAGACTAAAAAGAGAGCAAGAATTAATTAAAACTCTTGCCCTTTTTACTTTCACATTTTTAGCAATATATCTTTTAAATTTCTTACATTAAAACATTATTTTATGTTAAAGAATGCATCTTTTCCTCTAAATTCTGCAACATCTTCTAATTCATGTTCTATTCTTAATAATTGATTGTATTTAGCTACTCTTTCACTTCTAGCTGGTGCTCCTGTCTTTATTTGACCTGCATTTACAGCAACAACTAAATCAGCTATAGTAGTATCTTCAGTTTCACCTGATCTATGAGATACAACTGCAGTATATCCTGCTCTGTTAGCCATTTCGATAGCATTTAAAGTTTCTGTTAATGTACCAATTTGGTTTAACTTTATAAGGATTGAATTTGCTACACCCTTTTCTATTCCTGTCTTTAATCTGTTTGTATTTGTAACAAATAAGTCATCTCCAACTAGTTGAACTTTCTTGCCTAATCTTTCAGTAATAAGCTTCCATCCTTCCCAGTCTTCTTCTGCCATACCATCTTCTATTGAGATTATAGGATATTTATTAACCCAATCTTCTAAGAAATCTACCATTTCTGAAGCTGTTAATGTTTTTCCTTCATGTTCTAATACATATTTTCCATCTTTGTAGTATTCTGATGATGCAGCATCAATAGCTATAAACATATCTTCTCCTGGCTTATAACCTGCTTTTGTAATAGCTTCTATTATTATTTCTACTGCTTCAACATTTGATTTTAAGTCTGGAGCAAATCCACCTTCATCACCAATTGCTGTAGAATATCCTTTTTCAAGTAAAGTTTTCTTTAATGTATGGTATACATTTGAACACATTTCAAGGGCAGCAGAGAAAGTTTCTGCACCAGCTGGCATTATCATAAATTCTTGTAAATCAACTGAATTATCTGCATGAGAACCTCCATTTATTATGTTCATCATAGGAACTGGAAGAACCTTAGCATTTACTCCTCCTATATATTGATATAAAGGAAGTCCTATGCTTTCTGCAGCTGCTTTTGCACAAGCTAAAGAAACTCCTAAAATAGCATTAGCTCCTAATTTTCCTTTATTATCTGTTCCATCTAATTCTATAAGTGTCTTATCTATTAATGGTTGTTCAAAAACATTTAAACCTATTAATTCTTGTGCAATTACTTCATTTACATTCTTAACTGCCTTAAGAACACTTTTTCCTTGATATATATTTTTATCTCCATCTCTTAATTCTATTGCTTCATGTATTCCTGTTGATGCCCCTGATGGTACTGCTGCTCTTCCAACTGTTCCATCCTCTAAATAAACTTCAACCTCTACTGTTGGAAAACATCTTGAATCTAAAATTTGTCTTCCAACTACATCTATTATTTCGCAATAACTTTTCATTGTTCAATTCCTCCTATTTTCACTATTTGTTTACCTTTTAACAAAAATAGTCTTTGTTAAAATATTGTTTTTTATTCATATAAGAAAATTATATATAAGTTTTTTTCATTAATTTAAAGATTATTTTCTTTTATTTTTTGCTTTTTATGCTTTTCCTTCTCCCAATATTTTTTAAATCTTTCTTCCCATTCAACTCCTCTTTTTTTATCTATCATCTTTATATAATATAAAAATTCATCTAATACTTGTAACTTTAAAAATCCCTTCATAAGATGCCTTGGATATGAAATAGACCTTTTATAACATTTTTTAGGGTCAATAAGCATTACTTTATTATTTTTAAGTACATAAATATCTTTACACCTTGTATCTATTTTTGAAAATTTAAGCCTTTTAAACTCCTCTATAAGCCCATAAATATTCCAAACAATTTCTTTGTTTATTCCACACTTTTTTATGTATTTATCAAGTTGAATTCCCTCTACCTTTTCTCTTACTATATACAATTTTCCCCAAGCATACATTCTAGGAAAAAACTTAGAACCATTTGCTTTAAATAAAATATATCCTTCATCCCTACAAACCTTTTTCTCTACAAAAAGCTTAATAACCTTATTTTCTGGCAAACTATATACAACCCCATTATTCCCTTGACCCAAAAATTCAGCTTCCCTAAAAAGCTTTTCCGTTTTTTCATCAAAATTTCCAGAATAACAGTGATACTTCTTCATTAAACCAAATCCTATAATTACTTCATTTATATTTATATGAACCTTTCCATTAACCTATACAAAAAAAGAAATTGTTATATTAAGAATTTTTATAAACTCCTTAACATAACAATTTCCATACCTTTTAACTTATTTATTACTCATTGTTGTTTCGTTCCCATACATGAGGTGATGAAACTGGTGTTATTATTTCCTCTCCAGCTGGAATAATGCTCTTTTTATCTGCTATTACATTTTTAAGCTTAGCATTTTTTCCTATTACACTTTCTTGCATGATTATACAACCTTCAAGCTTTGCACCTTTTTCTACATGAACCTTTCTACCAATTATACAGTTTTTAACTTCACCTTCAATAATACATCCATTAGCTACTATTGAATTATTTACAACACTTGTTTTTGTATATTTAGTTGGTCCTTCACTTCTAGCTTTTGTATATATTGGATTTTCTTCTGAGAATAACTCTCTATTAATTTTGAATTTTAATAAATCCATATTGGCATTATAATATGTTTTTAAAGAATTTATACATGCTACATATCCTTCAAACTTATATCCTCCAACTTTGAAAGCTTTTACATTATCAGTTATAAATCTTTTAACTTTTCTATAGTTTCCATTCTTAACACTCTTATCAACTATATCTAAAAACATTTTTGTTTTTAAAATATACATTTCCATGTTTACATTTGTATTGCTTCTATCTATTATATTTTCCCCACAAGAAACTACTCTGTTATCATCATCTAACATTACAGTTCTACAATCTGAAAAGTCAGCTATATCATCTTTATCTATACTCTTATATACAATTGTAACATCATTATCTTTTTTAATATGTTCTTCTAAAACTTCATTATAATCAATATTACAAATCATATTAGATGAAGCTAATAATACATAATCACAATTGCTATATTCTATAAATTTTCTATTTTCATAAAAATCATGTACATCATCTTCTGCAAGATTATTATCTCCAAAATTAAAAACCTTTAATCCATTATTTCTTCTGTGAAGGTCCCATGGTCTACCATTAGTTAAATGGTCCATTAATGATCTTGATTTATTTTTTGTAAATATTCCTATACATGCTACCCCTGAATTAGTCATGTTAGATAATATAAAATCTATTATTCTATATCTTCCTGCAAAAGGAACAGAAGCTAATACTCTATTTTTTGTTAGCCCTTTCATTCCATTTTCATTTTCATCTAAGTTTATTATTCCTACACAATTTTTCACTACCAAATTCCTCCTTACCCTAGAAAGCCTATTTTATAACATTACTATTTGCTTTTATGTCTTTCATTGCTGGAATTACTACTATTTCTTTTCCAGTTCCAACAGTTGAATTTTTTCTTATTATTGCACTATCTCCTACAATAGCCTTATCAATTGTAATATTATCTCCAATTTTTGCATTAGGCATTATTACAGAATTTTTTACAACTGTATTCTTACCTATGTAAACATTTTGGAATATGACAGAATTTTCCACTTTTCCGTATATAGCACATCCATCTGTTACTAGTGAATTCTTTACTTCTGCATTAGCTCCTAAGTATTGTGCTGGACTAACATCACTTGCAGAATAAATTCTTAAATCATTACTGTGTAAGTCTAATCCTGAATCCTCTTTTAATAAATCCATATTAGCTTCCCATAGGCTTTCTATTGTTCCAACATCCTTCCAGTATCCTTTAAATGGATAAGCATACATCTTTAGTCCATCATTTAACATAGCAGGAATTATATCTTTACCAAAGTCATTACTTGAATTTGGATTTGCTTCATCTTCTTTAAGATATTTCTTTAAAGCTTTCCAATTAAAAATGTATATTCCCATAGAAGCTTTTGTACTCTTTGGATGTTGAGGTTTTTCTTCAAATTCATATATTGATAAGTCCTCATTAGTATTCATAATACCAAATCTTTTGGCTTCTTCTAAGGTTACATCTATAACTGAAATAGTAACATCTGCATTTCTTTCTTTATGATAATTTAATAATTCCTCATAATTCATTTTGTAAATATGGTCACCAGATAAAATTAGAACATATTCTGGATTATATCTATCTATAAACTCTATATTTTGATAAATGGCATTAGCTGTTCCTTTATACCAATTACCTCCCTTTTCTTCTTGATAAGGCGGTAAAATGCTTACTCCTCCATCACGTCTATCAAGATCCCAAGGTGCTCCAATTCCAATATGGGCATTTAATTCAAGAGGTTTATACTGTGTTAAAACACCCACAGTATATACCCCTGAATTAGAACAATTACTTAAAGGGAAATCTATTATTCTATATTTTCCTCCAAATGGAACTGCTGGTTTAGCTATGTGCTTAGTAAGCACTCCTAATCTTGAACCTTGTCCACCTGCTAGAATCATTGCTACCATTTCATTTTTTCTCATAGTATCATCTCCTGTAAAATTATGCTGTATAATTATACTTTACTAAATACACCAGTATGGGAAGTTCATTACTTCTTCATACATACCTTTATATTCCCATGCTGACTTTTCCCAACTATTATTTGAATTAACAGCATGATCCATTAGCATATTCCAATTCCATTTATTATAGAAATTATGAACAGCATAAGCTACTGTATTGTAGAATTCATGTGCATTGAAGTTTCTAAATGAGAATCCATTTCCATCTCCTGTATATTCATTAAATGGATTTATTGTATCTTTTAGTCCTCCTGTTTCTCTTACAACTGGAATAGTTCCATATCTTAAAGCTATAAGTTGTCCTAATCCACATGGTTCAAATAATGATGGCATTAAGAATATATCACTTCCTGCATATATCTTATGTGCTAAGCCATTATCAAATTTAATTTGTGCTGAAACCTTATCTGGATGATGGTATTGAAGCCCTCTAAAGCAATCTTCAAAATACTTGTCTCCAGTTCCTAATATAACAAGTTGAACATCCATATCAACAATTCCTTGAGCTATATCTAAAACTAAGTTCATACCCTTTTGTTCTGTAAGTCTTGAAACTATTGCAAGCATTGGTACTTCTGGTCTTACTGGAAGTCCTAATTCTTGTTGTAATCTTGTTTTATTTATATTTTTATCTACACGATAATCAATATTATACTTTTGATATATAAAGTTATCATCCCATGGATTATATTCATCATAATCTATTCCATTTAATATTCCTCTTAAAGCATAACTTCTTTCTCTTAATAAACCATCAAGACCATGTCCATACTCTGGAGTTTGTATTTCTTGTGCATAACTATGGCTTACTGTTGAAACCTTATCTGAGTAATTTATACCACCCTTCATAAAGCTTACACCATTACAGTATTCAAGAGTTCCATTGTTATATGCATTAAAGTCATATCCAAACAATTCTGGAAGAACATGTTTATCAAATGCTCCTTGGAATACAATATTATGAATTGAATATACAGTTTTTATATTTCTATAAAAATCATCATATTTACCATATTCAAGTCTTAAAAGTACAGGAATCATTCCTGTTTGCCAGTCATTACAATGTATTACATCTGGATGCCAGTTTATTTCTTTTAAGAATTGAATTGCTGCTCTGTCAAAGAAAGCAAATCTTTCTCCATCATCAAGATGTCCATATAAAGTATCTCTATTAAAATATTCTTCATTATCTAAAAAGTAGTAAGTTACTCCTCCATAGTTATATTCAAAAACTCCACAATATTTTGTTCTCCAGCCTACTTTTACGAAAAACCATTTTATAAATTTAAAATCCTTTTTAAAGTTCCAATTTATGTTTCTATAATTAGGAATAACTACTCTTGCATCTACTCCAATTTTAGTAAGAGCTTTTGGTAATGCTCCCATTACATCACCAAGTCCTCCTGTTTTTATAAATGGATGTGCTTCTCCTGCTACTAGTAATACGTTCATTCCTTTAACCCCCTTATTATTTCTTCAATCCAACAACTAAAACAGCCATTGGTGGTATTTTCACTTTTATTGTATATGGTTGTCCATTAAATAATGGTTCTTCTTCAGTAGATTCTTCCACTGCAATTTCATCTGAAGCTTCAATATTTTCTTCTGGAATTTCTATTACTTCTCTCTTAACTTTTTCACTAACTAAAGTAACATCTCCCATTACTTGCCCTGAACCACCAAATCTTTCTTCATCTGTATTAAATACTTCAACATATTCTCCTTCATAAGGAACTCCCACCATAAAATCATAATAAACCATTGGTGTAAAGTTACATATAAATAATAACATATCCCCTTGCTTTTTACCATTTCTTACAAAACTGAAAATACTTTGTTCTGTATTTCCACCATCTATCCATGTAAAGCCTTTTCTGTCATAATCTAATTCCCATAAACTCTTATTTTCTAAATAGAATTTATTTAATTCTTTTGAGAAATCTTGAATTTTTTTATGAACTTCATATTTATCTATTACACTCCAGTAAAGCTCTTCCTCCTCTTTCCATTCTGTAAATTGTCCAAATTCAGTTCCCATAAATGTAAGTTTCTTTCCTGGGTGTCCCATCATATATGCAAGATATAATCTTAATCCAGCATATTTATTCCAGTCATCACCATACATCTTTGCAATAAGTGAACCCTTACCATGAACTACTTCATCATGAGATATTGGTAATATAAAGTTTTCTGTATAATTATAATGAATAGAGAATGTTATATTATTGTGATGATATTTTCTGTATATAGGGTCTAGCTTTATATACTCTAAAGTATCATTCATCCATCCCATATTCCATTTAAAGTCAAATCCAAGACTATCTTCTTCATTATGTTTAGTAACATTTTTCCAAGCTGTTGATTCTTCAGCAATCATCATAACATTTGTTTTAGAATCATGTATTACTTTATTTATTTCTTTTAAGAATTCTATTCCTTCAAGATTTCCATGGTCACCATAAATGTTTGGAACCCATTCACCTGGTCCTCTATCATAATCTAAATAAAGCATATTAGATACAGCATCCATTCTTATTCCATCTATATGGAATTCCTTTATCCAATACATTGCACTAGAAATTAAAAAGCTTTTAACTTCTGGTTTTCCTAAATCAAAATTAGATGTTCCCCATCCTTTATTATCTGCCTTCCAACCATCTTGATATTCATAAGTTGGAGTTCCATCAAACATATATAATCCATGAGCATCTCTACAAAAATGTCCTGGAACCCAGTCTAAAATTATTCCAATATTTCTCTTATGGAATTCATTTACAAGCTTTTTAAAGCCTTCAATAGTTCCATATCTTGATGTTAATGAGAAATATCCAACACCTTGATAACCCCAAGAAGCATCTAAAGGATATTCAATAAGAGGCATGAATTCAACATGTGTATATCCCATTTCTTCAACATATTCAGGAAGCATATTTGCTAATTCATCATAAGTATAAAAACTTCCATCTTCCTTACGTTTCCAAGAACCTAAATGTACTTCATATATATTCATTGCAGTTGTGAAAAGATTTTTTCTTTTTCTTTTTGCTATCCAGTTTCTATCTTCCCATGTAAACTTTTCTGGTTTGCATACTATTGATGCTGTATTAGGTCTAACTTCTGAACATATTGCATATGGGTCTGCTTTATACACAATGTTGTCTGATGGACTCATAATAGCATATTTATATTTTTCTCCTTCTTCCATATTAGGAACAAAAATTGACCATATTCCTTTTTTAGATACTTTTCTAAGTTTAAAATTATCTTCTATTTCAAACTTATTAGAATCACATACTAACCATATTTCTTTAGCATTTGGTGCCCATACTGTAAACTTTACACCCTTTACACCTTTTTCTGTAACAAAGTGTGAACCAAATATTTGTTGAGCTTCATATTCCTTTCCTGCATAGAAATTTGTGTAACTAACCTTTTTTGCTGTAGTAGTTTTTTTAGGTGTAGTACTTTTTTTCTTTGTAGCTTTTTCTTCTTCTAAAACTTCTGCTTCTTTTATTTCAACCTTTTCTTCAACTACTTTTGCTTCTGAAACTGGCTTTGTTTTTGTTTCTTTAACTAAATTTTCTTCTTCTTTAGTTATTGCAACTTCTTTTAAAACCTCTTCTGCTACTTTATCTTCTATTTTATTAGCTTTTGCTTTTTTAGATTTAGTTGTTCTTTTTGATTTAACAACCTTTTCAGTTTCAGCTTTATCTATTTCTTTAGAAGGAACTTCTTTCTCTTTTAAAACTTCCTTTTTATCATCCTTTATTTCTTTTGATGTCATAGATTTATCTTTTAAAGATATTTCATTATTTTCTTCTAACCCCTTAGTAATCACTTTATCATTTTTAGTTCTTGCCAAAACCTTACTCCTCCTCATCCTTTTATAAAATATATAAATAAACTTACAACCTAATTTTACTAAAAATTTAATAAATTTACAACTATTGTAAGGATTTTTTTATACTTTTTTCTTATTTTGAAATACAAATATTTCTATAAAATATTTTTATTTCTTATGCTTATATTATACTACAAAATTTTCTTATATTATACATTTACCTCTCTTTTATATTGATTTTTTTATTTTATTTTCTTTATAAATTGTTTTTTTAAGTATAAATAAATTCCATGTTTTATTAAATACAAACAAAACATGACATTTTATTAATTATTTAAAACAAGAGACAAAGAATTATCTTGGAAAAAAGTATTTGAATTATATAGATATAGGATGTCTGTAAACTTTTCCTTAGATATAAGATTTTCAATATCTTCATAATAATATCTAGGATCTACCATTACTATTTTTGAAAAAAATGGTGTTAAAAATTCTACAAAACTATTAGCATATGAATCCTTTATCATAAGAAGTTTTTTATCATTTTTCACATTTACATTTTCAATTTCTAAAAATGGATGATTTCCATCTAAAAATAATTCATATTTATTTTTTTCTTTAAGTTTTTCTGTATCATAAAAAGATGCACTTTTTTTCTTTTCTTCTGTGTATGTTATTATGCTTTCATCATTTTCATCTTTATTAATATACACATATATATCATCACCCTTTTTAATTTTAAATAAACTTTTTGAATATAATGTTCCATAAAATTGGTCTGTAGCTAATATTTTTGTATATTCATCTAGATTCTTCTTATCTAATCCTAACTGATTACAAAATTCTTCATATGCATAATATGCACCAAAGGTTGTCCAATGATGGTCAGTTTTATAATAAATATATTCATCTTTGTGAGATCGCATTGTATCATAGGGATAAATAAAAGTTATTCTATTATCTAAATCCTTTCCAAATTCTTCTGCATATTTTTTTTCATCCACAATAGGTGCATTTTTAGGAAGTTTTTCTTTTAATATTGTAGTTGATATTGGAATAAGCATAAAAGTTGTATTTATATCACTATGTTTTTCCATAAAAGAATTTATTGCATCTATATTATTTTTTTCATTTTCAGCATTTGGTTTTTCAAAACCTTCAAATAAGTAACCATCTTTTCCTTTATAAACATTATTATTATCTTTTTTTAAAAGTAAGGAATCTGTTGTAGATTTTATATTTATAAATTTTTCTCTATAAACAAATTGGTCATTTTTATAACTCTCATATTTTTTAGTGTATCTTCCTTCAATTAAATTATCCATATCAAATCTAGGCTTATGAGTTAATGTTCTATTCTCCATAACTGAAACATCTGTGTCATTTTTAAACAAATTTATAATAAATATTCCTTCTATAAAAACAATAAAACAAATACTAATTAAAATATTATATTTTCTTTTCTTTTTATATGAAATTTTCTTTTTGTATGAAGAACTTTTTTCATATAGCTTTCTTTTTTTATATAATTCTACTCTTCTATATAACTCTCTTTCATCCATAAAAATTTTGCTCCTTAAAATCTAAAATATAAAAATGGATTGTAACTTGCATTAAGTAAATATGCTATTGATAATATAAATACTGCATATTGTAAAATTATTGCAATTGTATATCCACCTTTTGATTTTTTTATACTTTTAAATATATTTCTTAATAAAGGAGTTGAGGCTAATATAAGTATTATAAGTAATATAAAATTATTACTTAAATAATATTTAAAACTTCCATCTATAAATTTATTTCCTCCAACAAGAAATAAGATTTTTATATATTTAATAGCCCAAGATAAATTTGGTGCTGCAAAAATAACCCAACCTACATTTACTATTATCATAGTGTAAATACTTCTTATTATTGATGGTAATTTATTTAAAATTCCTTTAAAAATAAATTTTTCAAACATAAGTAATATTCCATAATAAAGACCCCATACTATAAAATTATAGCTTGCTCCATGCCATAGTCCTGTAAGGCTCCATACTATAAGAAGATTTCTACATTGCTTTAATACTCCTTTTCTGTTTCCTCCAAGAGGTATGTATACATATTCTTTAAACCAAGTACTTAATGAAATATGCCATCTTCTCCAAAATTCAGTTACACTTTTAGATATATATGGATAATCAAAATTCTTTGTAAATATAAATCCAAACATTCTTCCAAGTCCAATTGCCATATCTGAATATCCTGAAAAGTCAAAATAAATTTGCATAGTATATGCTATTGCACCAAGCCATGCTGTTAAAACTGACATATCTCCTAAATTTTGAACTTGTATTGCATCCCATAACATTCCTATATTATTAGCAAGAAGAACTTTTTTCCCTAACCCTATGAGAAATTTTTCAACTCCTATACCAAAATTATCAAAACCTTCATTTCTATTTTTTAATTGTTTTTCAATATCTGAATATTTAACTATAGGCCCTGCAACTAGTTGTGGAAACATTGTTATATATGTACCAAAGTCTATTAAATTTTTTTGCACTTTTACCTTTTTTAAATATACATCTATCACATAAGATAATGTTTGAAATGTATAAAATGATATTCCTATAGGAAGAGATAACTTTGTATATTTTATTGATAAAGAAAAAACACTATTTATTATTTCTATTAAAAATCCATAATATTTAAAATAGCCTAAAATCAACAAATCTACCACAATAGTAATTATAAGAAATGTTTTTTTCTCTTTTTCTTTTCTTACATTTATACATAATGCCATTAAATAATTAAATATAGTTGTAAATATCATTAAAAAAATATATACAGGCTCTCCCCAAGCATAAAAAACAAGGCTTCCAATAAGCAAGATAAAATTTCTAAATTTTTTAGGACATATATAATAAATCCCTAATATTATTGGAAGAAATGTAAAAATAAATATAATACTACTAAAAACCATTGTTAATACTCCACTTTCTATTTTATATAATTTTTAAATTTTTTTTTCATATCCTGTGCATCATTTGAAATAGCAAAAAACACATAATTCCCTTTTATAGATAATTCATAGTTTTGTACAATTCCATATTGTTCTGGTGCATAATCTTTAAAGTTATCACTTTGTGTTTGAATTCTATTATCAATACTTTCTTCTATTGTGTCAGCTTGCATAGAACTATCTTTCATCTTTATTATTAAAAGTTCACTTACTTCCATAGTAGAACTTGGTGTATATATAATAACTTCATCATAATCATTAGAATTAAGTCCATAATATCTTCTTAATGTTTTACTATCACCAAGTACAAATTTTGACTCATCTGTTACTGATAGTACTTCTTCTGCTAAATTGCTTAAAGAAACATCTTTGTAGCCACAGGCTATATTTGAAAAAATAAATATAGCACACAAAAACATTATTAATAATTTTTTTACTTTCATATTATTCACCTTTTAAAATATTAATTAATACATTTAAGTATATATCATAAAAATCCCCTATTACATGAACCCCATCAGGCTCATAAAAATTAGGTTTTTTAGAAATTATACTTCTTAAATCAAGATAGGTTAAATCTTCTTCATCACACATTTTTTTTATGTATTTATTTGCTTCATCAACTCTATCTTTAGATAAAGCTGTTACTTCTGTTGCTTCCTTATCAGTAACATAAAAAGTTGATATAATTATAATTTCAGTTTTAGGCAATTGTTCTTTTACTGAATTTATTAATTTTTTATATTTATCATAAAACTCCTCTAAGTTATCAAAACACTCTAAGTCATTCATTCCATAAAGCATTATTATTCTATCTGGCACTAAATCTACTACCCTAGGAACATCATCTTCTAATGCTGTCATAACATTTTTACCTTTTTCTGCAACTACTGAGGTACTATCTAAAAAACCATAACCATATATTGCTTCTGTTAATGAATCCCCCATAAATACAGTACTATTAAAAAATTCTTTATAATCTTCTGTATTATATTTAGGTGAACTTATAGCTTCATCTATTATATTATCTATATCTTCTTCCTCAATATTAACTTTTTTAACTTCAGAATCTTCTTTAATATCAGAGACAGTTTTTTTTTGCATACTCTCTATTTTTTTTATTCCACTTTTTGTTTTTTTACTAATTGATGTTGGCATTACATCTTTAGATGCTAAAGAAAAAAATATTATCATTAGTAAAAAGACATATAATGTTTTATTTTTACATTTCATAACATTAACCCCACTATTTATATTATATCTCTAATAATACTACTACTTTTTATGCAAAAAAAATAGAACTAAATTAGAAAATTTAGTTCTATCTTAAATATTTTATACTATTCAGTTATTAAACATTCACCTGTCATTTCTTTTGGAACTTCAAGATTCATAACATTAAGCATTGTTGGTGCTATATCTGCAAGTTTTCCACTCTTTAAAGTTCTTCCATTTATATTGTTTGAAACCCATACAAATGGTACTGGGTTAGTAGTGTGTGCAGTAAATGGATTTCCTGTTGAAAAATCAATTTCTGTTTCTGCATTTCCATGGTCAGCAGTTATAAATACAGTTCCGTCCTTTTCTAGAACCTTATCTACTATCTTTCCTAAACATTCATCAACAGCTTCTATTGCTTTAATAGCTGCTTTAACTACTCCAGTATGACCAACCATATCTGGATTTGCAAAGTTTAGTATAATCATGTCATATTTATCTTGGTCTAGTCTATCTAATAATTCATCTGTAACTTCGTATGCAGACATTTCTGGTTTAAGGTCATATGTAGCAACCTTTGGTGAAGGTATAACCTTTCTTTCTTCTCCTGGATTTTCCTTTTCTACTCCACCATTAAAGAAGAAAGTAACATGAGCATACTTTTCAGTTTCTGCTATTCTTAATTGCTTTAATCCTTTGCTTGAAACATATTCTCCTAATGTATTAACTAAAGTTTGAGGCTTAAATGCTACGTTAACCCCTTCTAAAGTTTTATCATATTGAGTCATTGTTACAAAAGTAAGATTTAAAGTTTCTCTTTTAAATCCTGCAAATTCTTTATCATTTATAGCTCTAGTTAATTCTCTAGCTCTATCTGGTCTAAAGTTAAAGAATACAACTGAATCACCATTTTTTATTGTAGCTGTTGGATGACCATCTTCTTCTATTACACATGGTATTACAAATTCATCTGTCTTTTCATCATGATATGAATTTTCTATAGCTTCTACTGCTGATGATGCTTTTTCTCCTTCACCTAAAACTATAGCATTATAAGCAAGTTGAACTCTTTCCCATCTGTTATCTCTGTCCATAGCATAATATCTTCCACTTACTGTAGCTATTTGACCTACTCCAACTTCCTTCATCATTTCTTCTGCTTTTACTATAAAATCTTTACCTGATGATGGTGGTACATCTCTTCCATCCATAAATGCATGAACATAAACCTTTTGAAGTCCTTCTTTTTTTGCAAATTCTAAAAGTCCTTTTAAATGTCCAATATGAGAGTGAACTCCTCCATCTGATAAAAGACCCATTAAGTGTAATGAAGCATTATTTTCTTTAGCATTTTTCATAGCCTTCATTAAAGCTTCATTTTCAAAAAAGTCTCCATCTTCAATTGCTTTAGTAATTCTAGTTAATTCTTGATATACTATTCTTCCTGAACCTATATTTAAATGTCCAACTTCTGAATTACCCATTTGACCTTCTGGAAGACCAACTGCCATTCCACTTGCTTGTAGTTGAGTATGAGGATACTCCTTTACTAATCTATCAAAATTTGGCTTCTTTGCTAATGCAACTGCATTTCCTTCTGATTTTTCTGCTATACCAAATCCATCTAGTATCATTAACATAACTGGTTTCTTTGACATACCTCTACCTCCGTTTAAATTAATTATTATAATATAAAAGTATTATTATCATTGTTTATATTTTAACATACTTATTATATATTTTTTTCATAATCAATGCAACTTACTTAAATTAAATTTACTTAGAGTTTATCAAAGAAAGTTTAAATTTTAATAAATATAAAATTCATATACTACAATAACTTATCCTGTTTTAAATTATTTTGTAATTACATATTCTATTGTTTTTCTTAACACATTTCCATTTTCATCTTTAACATCTACATGTAATTTTTTGTTTCCACAAGCTTTTGCATTCCATATTGCAGTATTTGATGTTGAATAGTTTTGTATCACATACCAATTATTTTTATCATCACTTACTAAAAACTTATATTGTAATTTTCCTATTCCTGATGCATTAGCTGTTAATTTTATTTTTGCTCCCTCTACTTGAGGTAACTGTAAATCTGTAGAAAATTTATTTATTACTAATGTTTTTGAATTTATAGTATAGTTAATTGATTTTCTTACTACTTTTCCTGTTTCATCTTTAACATCTACATATAATCTTTTATTTCCAGATACTCCTGCATTCCATATTACTGTATTTGATGTTGAATAATTTTTTAGCACATACCAATTATTTTTATCATCACGTACTAAAAATTTATATTGTAATTTTCCTGTTCCAGATGCAGTAGCTGTTAATTTTATTTTTGTTCCTTGTACTTGTGGAGATTTTTTATCAGTTGAAAAACTTTTTATCTCTAATTCTTTTTCCTCTTCTATTACAAACTCTTTTTCTAAAGTTTCTTTATGTCCATCTATTCCTAATATATCTGCCTTTAAAATGTATTTTCCTGCTTTTTCAGGCTTCCAATCTACATTATAATTATCAAAACTATTAGAATCTCTGTATGAATATTCTTTTATTAAAGTCCATTCATTATCTCCTTCCATTTTATATGAAAGTCTATACTCTGATTTTTCAGGAATTCCACCTACAATGTAAAAAGCAACATTCAATGTTTCTCCTAATAATTGAGGTGATTGCTTATTTATGCTTAGTTTTTGAAAATCCCAACAGTTTCCACCAATTGCTTCTTCATAAACATAATAAATTGTAATTTCTTCTCCTGTAAAATTTCCACTATATAAACCTGACATTAAATTATCATAAACTAATCTAGATTCCAAAGACTGGTTGCCTGTTGAAATATAATATCCAGCTAATCTATGTTCTCCTACAATTCCTAAATATTCTTCTGCTGGTGCTGTATATTCTTCTCCTTGTTTTCCTAAAAGTGTAATGGAATCTGCTATTTCCTCATGTCTATCTAATGACATATATACCACTTTCACTCTTTTCAATTCATCTTTTTCTGTAGGAACATTATCAATATTTATAACCTCTCCATTTTCAATCATTACAGTTCCTGAAGAAAGATATCCTGGAATAGCCTGTTGAGGATCTTGTTCTAATGAATTTGGACAATTGAACATTACTCTTGCTGATTGAACAGATGGAATTTCATAATACCACCATCCATTACCTTTGTCCTCCATTTTTTGACCTGGCCATGAACCTAATAATTCATTATACTCTTCATCATAAGCATACATATTTACAGCATCCCAGCCTGCTAAATTATGATAATATACTCTTAAGCATTGATTGTCATCATTAACATATTGAACTTCAATATTATTTTCATTTGCATATTTTTCTGCATATGAATTTCTATTACATAATATTTTTGTTATTAAATTATTATAAATTAAATTATTTCCTATTTCTTTAACTGAATCAGGAATATTTATATATTGTAATTTCTCACATTGCTCAAATGTATAGTTTCCTATCTTCTCCACTCCATCTGAAATATCAATACTTTCTAAAGAAGCACAATTTAAAAATGCATAACTATCTATTTCTTTTACTGTAGTAGGAATATTTATCTCAACTAAATTTTCACAAGATGAAAAAGTATATGGATTTATTTTTTTTAATCCTTCTGGTAAGATTATTCTTTTTAAATTTTTACAAGAAGCAAAAGCATAATCATAAATAGTAGTTACTCCTTCAGGAACTATAACTTCTTCATTTTTACTAACATTTATACATACTAATAAAGTATCTTTGTTTTTGTTATATAGACATCCATCTTCTTCAACAAGATAATTACTTCCTATAGCTACATTAATTTCTTTTAATGAATAACAAGCATTTATTATATAACGGTCAAAATATTTTAATGTAGAAGGAAGATTTAATTCTTCTAAATTACTACAATATTGGAAAGTTCCACTTTTTAATTCAGTAACACCTTCTGGTACAGTAAATTTTCTTAAGCTTTCACATTCTCCAAAGGCATATCCTCCTATATTTTTTATATTATCATAAGCCTTTATTTCCTCTAATTTAGAACATCCATAAAATGCATATGGAGAAATAGTTTCAGCATAACTATATACACGAGCTATATTTGAATCTTTTCCTTGGGGATATTTAATAATTGTCTTTTTATCACTTGAATATAAAGCATCATCTATTGTTGTGAAGAATTTATTTTCATCATCTACAATAAATTTTTTTAACTTGCTTAAACATCTAAATGCTTTTGAATTTATAGATTTAATATTTTTAGATATTTTTATGCTTTCTATCTCAGAATATGCTGGGCTTGTCCAAGTAAATGCATTTTCATCTATAGTTGTTAATGGATATGTTTTTCCATCTATTTCTACAGTTTCTGGTAATACAACATCTTTATCATTTTCTTGATATACCTGCAAAACAGCTTCCCCCACATCATTAACTATATACTGTTTTGGTGGCATAGCAGCTTTTACACTTTTAATATTTCCACACAAAATAAATACTGTAATAATTACCATAAATAAAGATAACGTTTTCCTAAAATTTTTCATTTTTATTTCCTCCAAATTTAATACTTTTTCAAAATAATTTTAGTATTTAATTTACATTTTTTCAATATACTTTTATACTTTAATTTAAAATATTTTTTATTACTATTTATTTTTTATAATTACATATATAATATCGATTTTTTAAATTGGGGCATAAAAAAAGAGACTTAAATGATGAAAATTAAGTTCATCATTTAAAGTCTCTTTTAACTGATACTAGTAGTTAACTATCTTAGAGAAGTCATCTGCAACTAAGCTAGCTCCACCAACTAAAGCACCATCTATGTCAGACATAGCCATTTGGTCCTTTATAGTAGCTGGTTTAACTGAACCACCATATTGGATTCTTATCTTATCTGCAACTTCTTGACCAAACATTCCAGCAACAACTTTTCTTATTGCAGCAATTGTTTCATTAGCTTGTTCCTTTGTAGCAGTTTTTCCTGTTCCTATAGCCCAGATTGGTTCGTAAGCTATAATAACTTTTTCTGCTAATTCTTTATCTAAACCAGCTAAATCTGTCTTTATTTGCATAGCTATAAAGTCATCAGTTACTCCTGCTTCTCTTTGTTCTAAAGTTTCTCCACAGCAAAGAACTGGGATTAAGTTGTGAGCAAAAGCAGCCTTAACTTTCTTATTTAAAGCTTCATCAGTTTCGTTGAAGTATTGTCTTCTTTCACTGTGTCCTAATATTACATATTCAACACCCATAGCTTCAAGCATTCCTGGAGCAACTTCTCCTGTGAAAGCTCCGCTTTCTTCAAAGTGCATATTTTGAGCACCTATTTTAACATTTGAACCCTTAGCAGCTTCTAATGCAGCACTTAAGCAAACAAAAGTTGGGAATATAACTACTTCACAAGTAGCATCCTTTACTAATGGTTTTAATTCATTTATAACTTTAACAGCTTCTTCTGGAGTTTTGTTCATTTTCCAGTTTCCAGCTATAACAGCTCTTCTTGTCATTAAAATTCACCTCATAATTTAATTATATATATTTTTTGATTACTTGTCGTTTAAAGCAGCGATTCCTGGTAAAGTTTTTCCTTCTAGGAATTCTAGAGAAGCTCCACCACCAGTTGAGATGTGAGTCATCTTATCTCCAAATCCTAATGTGTTAACAGCTGCAGCAGAATCTCCTCCACCTATAACTGTTGTAGCATCAGCATCAGCCATAGCCTTAGCAACTGCTATTGTACCCTTATTGTAGTTTTCAAATTCGAATACTCCCATAGGTCCGTTCCAAACAACAGTCTTAGCATCTTTTATAGCTTCAGCATATAAAGCTTCTGTCTTAGGTCCGATATCTAATCCCATGAATCCGTCTGGAATATCTTGACCTTCTGTAACTGTAGCTTCTACATCTTTAAATTCAGCAGCTACTCTGTGGTCTACTGGTAATAAGAACTTAACTCCCTTAGCAGCAGCCTTTTCAATCATTTCCTTAGCATAATCTAATCTGTCATCTTCACATAATGAAGTTCCTATCTTATATCCTTGAGCCTTTAAGAATGTATAAGCCATTCCTCCACCAATGATTATTGTATCAACTTTTTCTAATAAGTTGTTTATAACAGCAATCTTGTCTGAAACCTTTGATCCACCTAATATAGCAACGAAAGGTCTAACTGGAGAATTTACAGCTTCTCCTAAGAATTTTAATTCTTTTTGAATTAAGTATCCACATACAGCTGTATCTATATACTTAGTAACTCCAACTGTTGAACAGTGAGCTCTATGAGCTGTACCAAATGCATCATTAACAAAAACATCAGCAAGTGAAGCTAATTCCTTAGAGAAGTTATCTTCATTCTTAGTTTCTTCTTTTCTGCATCTAGTGTTTTCTAGTAATATAACATCTCCGTCTTTCATTTCTGCAACTGCAGCCTTAGCGTTAGCTCCAACTACTTCTTCATCTCTTGGGAACTTAACTTCTTGACCTAGCATTTCGCTTAATCTCTTTGCAACTGGTGCTAATGATTTAGAAGCATCCTTTCCTAAGTGTGAACAAAGTATAACTTTAGCTCCTTGAGCAACTAAGTACTTTATTGTTGGAAGTGCTCCATTTAATCTGTTTTCATCTGTTATAACTCCATCTTTTAATGGAACGTTAAAGTCACATCTTACTAATACTCTTTTTCCCTTAACATCAATATCTTCTATAGTCTTCTTGTTAAAGCTCATGTTTTCCACCTCATACTAAATTTATTTTATAAAAAAGGTCCGGTCTTATAAGTATACCTAAGACCGGACCCAATTAGGATCTTATAAGAGTGCTGTTAATTAAAGCATTCAATATCCATTTTTTAATATATACTAAATTAAGCTAATTCAGCAAAGTATTTGATTGTTCTAACCATTTGGCTAGTGTATGAATTTTCGTTGTCATACCAAGAAACAACCTTAACCATAGTTGTTCCATCACCCATATCCATTACCTTTGTTTGAGTAGCATCGAATAATGAACCGTAAGTGATTCCAACTATATCAGAAGAAACTAATTCTTCTTCAGTGTATCCGAATGAATCAGATGCTGCTGCTTTCATAGCTGCGTTAACTTCTGCTTCTGTTACCTTTCCATCAACGATAGCTATTAATTGAGTTAATGAACCAGTTGGAACTGGAACTCTTTGAGCACATCCATCTAATACTCCGTTTAATTCAGGAATAACTAATCCAATAGCCTTAGCAGCACCAGTTGAGTTTGGTACTATGTTAACAGCTGCAGCTCTAGCTCTTCTTAAATCACCTTTTCTTTGTGGTCCATCAAGAGTCATTTGATCTCCAGTGTAAGCATGGATAGTAGTCATGTATCCTTTCTTTATCTTAGCTAAGTTGTTTAAAGTGTTAGCCATTGGAGCTAAGCAGTTTGTAGTACATGATGCAGCTGAAATAACTGTATCTGTAGCTTTTAATGTCTTTTCGTTTACGCTGTAAACAATTGTTGGAAGATCATTTCCAGCTGGAGCTGAAATAACAACTTTCTTAGCACCTGCTGCTATATGAGCTTCTGCCTTTGCTTTTGAAGTATAGAATCCAGTACATTCAAGTACAACGTCTACTCCGATTTCTCCCCATGGAAGTTCCTTAGCGTCAGCTTTTGCATATATCTTTATTTCTTTTCCATCAACAGTGATAGAATCTTCTCCAGCAGTAACCTTATCTGCTAAAGCATACTTACCTTGAGCTGAATCATATTTTAATAAGTGAGCTAACATCTTAGGGCTAGTTAAATCGTTGATTGCAACTACTTCATATCCCTCTGCTCCGAACATTTGTCTGAATGCAAGACGTCCAATACGTCCAAAACCATTGATTGCTACTTTTACGTTTGCCATTAAAAATTACCTCCTAAAAGTTCATCTTTATAAAAATTATTTTTTATAAACAAATTTAATTATTTAATATTCTCGCTTAAGATGCGCACAATTTGTTTCCCTGCAGCTTCATCTGTAACAAGAATACTATTGCTATTGTTAAGTTGAGTTGAAATAATTGAACTTACTTTGTTTTTTCCACCTGCCACAGCTATATGAGTTTTTATTTTTCTTGCTTCATTAATATCAAGTCCTACTATAGCAGTACGAAAAACCACTTCGCCTTTTTTGTTAAAATAACATCCAAAGGCTTCTCCTATTGCACCTAAGTCAATAAGTTTCATTATTTCTGAATCTTCTGCTCCTCTTTTTTGTGCCATATGCTCAGCATTTCCTATTCCATAAAGTAATATATCTGCTTTACGAATACAATCTACTACTTCGCTTATGTTCTTTTTCTTTAATAATGTTTCTAAAATATCATCAGATAAATTTTCTGGTATATGGAGCATTTTGTAGGTTCCATTAACTTTCTTTGCTAAAGAAGCTGCTAAGGTATTAGATTGTGTTTCTACATTTCTTCCCATTCCGCCTCTAGCAGGAACCACTAAAACATTTGAAAAGTTTACTTTAGGAAAAGCTTCTACAACCTCTTTTATAGTACTTCCTCCAGTTAAAGCTATTATGCTATTATCTTTAATTACTTCTTTTAAGTATTTAGCACTTGCTTTACCTAAGTCTTTTACTATTTGAGGGTCCTTTTCAATGTCCCCTGGAACAATTATAACTTTTCTAATATTAAGCAAAGATTTAACTTGTTCTTCAACTTCTGATAATCCTCTTATATCATGGATAAATTCTTTAAGTTCATTAACAATTTTTTCTCCATCTTTTGTTACTGTCATGCCAGGAGTATGTATCTCTATTAATCCCTGTTCTTTAAAAAAGTTAATTTCAGTTCTTACTACTCTCTCTCCCAAATTTAGCTTATTTGCTAAAATTCGTCTTCCTATTGGTTGATTGTAGTATATTGTACTTAATATATTATACCTTTTTTCAAGAAGTTCTACAAGTTCAGGAATTATTTTCTTTTGCAACTTTAATATTTCCTGCAACTAAAACACTCCTTTGGACGCCTTATGTCCCATATTGTATTGTCATGTCCCACATGTTTATTATAAATCAGATTAAAGAAAAAAAAAAGACTTTCCTTGAAAATTTTTTATTTTTTTTTGACAATAACTCATAAAATTTTATTTTTATAATATTGTCATATTTAATGTACCCTTTTTTTATTTTTTTATTCTGATATAAAGAATAAACCAGATGCTTTTTTACCTGAATGAATTGCAACTGTACAACCTACTGTTGTTTCTATAAAATCTATATTATTTTCTTTTAAATATTCTCTTAAAGGTCCTGCAATATCTTCCATATCTACGTTAACAAGTATTACAGGTAAATCCTTTCTGCATCCATATTTGTTAATATCTTCTATTATTCTTTTAACAGCTTTTTTATTTCCTCTTACTTTATCCTTTACTGCCATTAAACCATCTTTTATTTCAAGGATAAGTTTTATTCCAAGTATACCTGTTACTACTCCTACAGTTTTTGAAATTCTTCCACCTTTTATTAGGTTATCTAAAGAATCAAAACTTAATGAAGAATTTATTTTATATTTTTCTTTTTCTATTTCATTTACTATTTCCTCAGGAGTCTTTCCTTCTTTTATAAGATTAGCTGCTCTAAGCACTAAAACTCCAAGACCTGCACAAGTGCTTTGAGAGTCTATTATAAATATATCTTCATATTCACTCATTTCTTTTGCTAAATAAGCTGATTGATAAGTTCCACTCATAGCTGAAGATATTAAAATTACAATAAGAATTTCATCATTATTTTTTGCATTATTAAAAACTTCTAAAAATCTATTTGGAGTTATTTGAGCTGTAGTTGGTAACATATTTTCTGATTCTATTTTTTTGAATAATTCATCTTGATTTATCTCTACACCATCTAAATAGCTTTTTTCTCCAAAGTTTATTAATAATGGCATACATTCTATATTATATTCTTTTAAAACTTCTTTAGGTAAATCGCATGTGCTATCTGTAATTAATTTAATCTTTTTCATTAAACCCATTTTCCTCCAATAAATACTATTTCATATTTGGAAAGCCTATTTGTCTTAACCCTTCATATGCAATTATTGCAACAGTATTAGATAAATTTAAACTTCTAGTACTGCTTTTTATCATTGGTACTCTTATGTTTTCCAATTTTTCATGAATAAATTCAGGAACTCCTGATGATTCTCTGCCAAACATTATAAAATCCCCTTGGTTAAATTGAACTTCATCATAATGTTCACCACCATGAGTGCTAGCTAAAAATATTTTATTTTCACCATACTTTTCCATAAAATCTTCATAACTTTCATGTACTTCTAAAACAAGATCCTTCCAATAATCTAATCCTGCTCTTCTTAAATGTTTTTCATCAAGTTCAAATCCTAAAGGTTTAATAAGATGAAGCTTACAATCTGTTAAAACACAAGTTCTAGCTATATTTCCTGTGTTTTGTGGTATCTCTGGTTGATATAAAACTATATTAAAATTCAAAATTAAGACCTCCATAAATGGAATTATTGCTATACTTTTTATGATACAACACTATAATATATTTAGTCAAAGTTTTTATTATCATAAAAGGATTGTCATATAACTAATAACTTAATTATATAACAATCCTTATACTTATAATAAATATTTAGTAATTTTTTATTACTAATCTGTACTAGATGTTGATTTTTCTGTTTCTGATGCACTTGGCTGAGCTATATCTGCATTATTTTCTGTATCATTTTTTTCACTAGTAGGAGTATTGTCAAGAATATATGTACTAGTATCTATATATTCCCTATTTATTTCTTGTCCATTTTTATAAGTAATTAAATATGATTTTGCTATTTGTTTATTTTCCGCTTTTTTAACTTCAACTTCACTTATCATGGAATATGTTTTTCCTTCCATAGCTGAAGGGTCTCCATAAACTGCAACTTGTACTGTATTTCCAACTATTGCTGCATAAAGATAAATAGGAAAATCATATGTATTTTCAAATCTATAATCTAAATATCCCCAAGATACAGTTGCATCAAGTCCTACTGGTACATAGCCTGATGCTATTGAATGGTTATGTCTTTCAACTGATCTTATATTAGCTCTCATTACTGCATTATAAAGAGTTGTAGAAACTTGACATATGCCTCCAGCATTACCTGGTACATATTGATTATTCTCACCAATTACCATAGCATCTTTATAACTACTTTCAACAGCTTGTGTTTTTTCTGCATAGCTAAAAGTATCTCCTGGCATTAATAAAGTTCCATTAACCTGTGCTGCTGCAACTGATAAATTGTAATCTCTTCCTGTGTCATATCCTTTATTAAATGAAGTTTCATAATAAGACATTTGACCTGTTATTTTTGATAATTGAGCTTCTGTTATTTCAGGTTGTTTTTCTACCATTTCAAGATTAATTATAGATTCTTTATTTAAATCTCCACTAATAGCTTGTTTCATTTTTTCATTTATTCCATCTGTATTTAATTCATAACCTACTACTTCTTTAGTAACATAAAAATCTCCATAATTAAAATGTAAAATAGCATTTTCAGGTTCTATATCAACTTGTGATTTTATATTTTCTTCTAATTCAGCAAATTTTTCTTCATCATAAGTAAAATTTAATTTAAGCTCTTGTTTATTATTATCTTTATTTTTTATAAGTTTTCTTTGTTTAAATATGCTTAAATCTTTTCCATAATTAATAGCCTCTTCAATACATTTATCCACATCATATCCAGCTGAAATATCACTATATTTATATTGAAAAGTTTTATCCTCAACTATTATTTTTAATTCTTTATTAAGTAATTTTTCAGTACACTCTTCATTTAATAAATCTTTAGCCTCTTCTTTAGTTTTTCCAGACAAATCTATACTATCTACAACTACTCCAGGATAAATTTTATTTTTCCACTCTTTAGATAATTTTTTTGTATTACTATAATAGATCAAAAATATTGCTGAAACTGCAACTATCAAAACTACTATAATAGATAATAACACTATTAACCCTTGCCTTTTCTTTTTTTTCTTCCTACTGTTTCTCATAAATTTTTCCTCCAAAAAAACTTTGTACAAAATTTCATTCTCTTTATTATATAGTAATTACAAACAAAATATAAGGGTTTATAAAATAAATTTAAAGGGACTGTTGCATAAATAAATATTAATACAATATATAACAATGTATATTGTTATATAATTTCTTTATGCCATAGTCCCTCTTTGCTTATACTTTCAAATCTACACTTGCCCTTCTTTTAGAAGTTTCACCATCATAATCAAAGGCTTCAATTGTTATTTTTACTATTGAATTTTCAGGAACATTTAGTATATCTTTATTAAATACAAATTCAGTATCTTCTTCATCTACTGTTCCTATCCAATAATTATTTGCAAAAATATTATATCCTAGTAAATCAATATTCTTATTTCTATTCCAATTAAGAATTATCTTATTACCTTCAGTTCTAACTCTAAAACCACTTACTATATCAGGTTGCATTAATAAATCTATATTATTAGGACCCCAATTTGCATCTACAGGATTTCCTACTCCTTCAATCTTGAAATCCTCACTAAATTGCCATATTCTCCATCTAGTCCATCCTCCTTGATTACTTGGATATGGAGGATTTCCTGGATATTTTGTATACATAGCAATCCAAAGAGGCATACTTTTTAAAGGATACCCCTTTCCTTCAATATAAAAATTATCATATAAATCAATAAAAAAAGAACCTGTATAAAGCATTAATCTTCTTCTGCTTTTTCTTTCAAATCTCTTTCTAAATCTATCTATCCAATTAATTAATGCCTTAGTAGTTAAACTTTTATCTATAGGTTCTTCTACATCTAAAGCAGGAAATAAATCTCCATAATCTTTATTTCCAAAACCCTCTTGTAATATTCTTAAAAAATCATCACATTGCATATCAGCAGTATTTAAATCCCAAGAAGGAAGTGCATAATGATAAGCTCCTACTGGGATTTTATAGTTTCTTGAGGTTTCTGCATATTCTAAAAACTTTCTATCTACTCTAAATCTTCCACTTCCAGACCCTGATGACCTTAAGTATAAGAAATCAATTTTCCTTGCAAGTATATTAAAATCAACACCTTGAGTATATTCATTAATATCTATTCCAAATAAACTATTAGGATTTTTATTTTGCATTAAATGCCTCCCAATAAAATAGTTTTCCTAATTTATAGAATATTTATTTTGAACTAATTTGTTACCACTATTAAAAATCAATTATTTAAATAAATTTAGATTCACATTTAAGTTCAACATAAAAACTTATATCTTCACCTTCACACTCTGCCCATATCCTTCCTCCATGAAGTTCTACTATGTTTTTAGATATAGCAAGACCTAAGCCTGAACCACCCATTTCTGTATTTCTCGATTCATCAACTCTATAAAATCTATCAAATAATCTATTTAATTTTTCCTTAGGTATATTTTGCCCTTTATTTTTAATTGCCACTATTGCATTATTTTTTGACTTATATACCCCAATAACCACCTTACCTGGTTTATAAGAATATTTTACTGCATTAGTTAATAAATTTTCAAAAACCCTTAACATTTTATCTGTATCTACATTAACTCTAATGCCCTCTTCTGAAGATTTATTTATAATTGTTATTCCATTTTCTTCAAATATAGGTGCTAATTCATCTGTAAGCTGTAAAATAAATTCATTTAAATTTACTTCATTCATCTTTAATTTTATTCCATCATTATTTAATTTAGTATACTCAAATAAATCCTCAATAAGACATTTTAATTTTTCTGATTTTTTAAATGCAATATCAAGATACTCCATCATTGCTTCTTCATTATCATATTTCTTATTTTTTATAAGTCCAATATATCCCATTATTGAAGTTAAAGGGGTTCTAAGGTCATGGGAAACATTAGTTATAAGGTCTGCCTTTGTTTTTTCTGCATTTCTTTCAGATTCCATTTTTTTCTTTATTTCTTCTGACATATAATTTATATTAGTAGCAAGATTTCTAAATTCATCCTTACCTTTTTCTTCTATTCTATAATCTAACTCTCCATTAGCTATTTTTTTAAGTCCTTTGGCTATTTCATCTAAATACTTCATTTTATTATTAGTAATTATTAAAAAACTTAAAATAAATACAATACATGAAAGAATTAATACTAAAAAATTATTATTTTTTACCATAACTTCATAAGAAATTGCTGCCTTAGGAACATCAGAATAAATAAAATAATATTTTTCATTTTGTAAAGTTAATGGATATATAAAACTTTTTGCTTCCCCTTCTTCAAGAGAATTATTAGTGCTCATAGTTTTAGATAATATTTGAAATATATCAACTTTATCTTCAACTGCATTTTCAGACCTATATAATACTTTTCCATCTAAATCAGTAATATATCCTATTTTACTTCCTGAAAAATATTTAAAAAATTCTTTAAAGTAATCTTCATCATATGTTATCTTCTCATTTTCTGAATATTTAAGTTGTTCTAAACAAAACTTAGCACTATTCTCTATAGACTTATAATCATATTCAATATTTCCATACCTTTCTTCCCTTACAAAAAAATCACTAGCAAAAGCATAAAATATAAATGATATAATAAAGCATATAGCTACTACTGCCATTACCTCAAATCTTATACTTTTTTCAATTCTTTTTCTAAGCTTAACTGATATTTTTCTTATAGGATTAAAAATTTTCATATTATATATTTTTAAAATAAATTTTTTTATAAAGCCTTTATTTTTCAATCTTGTATCCAACTCCCCATACTGTTTTTATAAATTTAGGCTTTCTTGGATTCTCTTCTATTTTTTCTCTTATTTTTCTTATGTGAACCATTACTGTATTATCAGATTCCAAAAATTCCTGATTCCATACGCTTTCATAAATATTAGCTATTGAAAATACCTTGCCCTTGTTTTTTGCTAAAAGTACTAAAATATCAAATTCTGTAGGAGTAAGCTTAATTTCTTTATCACCAATAAATATTTCATGTGTATCTAAATTTATTACCATATCTTCTATGTTTATAGTTTTTCCATCATCTTCTTTTTTAATTGCTCTAGGATTTAATTTATAAAATCTTCTTAATTGAGATTTTACTCTTGCAACAAGCTCTAAAGGATTAAAAGGCTTTGTTAAATAATCATCAGCTCCCATATTTAATCCTAATATTTTATCTACATCTTCTGATTTTGCAGAAAGCATTATTATTGGCATCTGTCTTTCTTCACGAATTTTTAAACAAGCATCTATACCATTCATTTTAGGCATCATTATGTCAAGTATTATTAAATCAGGGTCTTCTCTATTTAAAATATTTAATGCTTCTTCCCCGTCAGCCGCCTTTAAAGTTTCATACCCTTCACTTTTTAAATATATTTCTATTAAATCTCTTATTTCCTTTTCATCATCAACTATTAAAATTTTTTGCATTTTATCCTCCAAAGTTTTTAACTCTTTATGTTTTTTATTTTATTATATAATTCTTAATATAAAATCTATATAGTTCTTAAAAATTTCTTAATAAAAACCTTATAATTTTTCACATAAAAAAAGCCATACTTATTCACGTATGACTTTTTTAATATTTTTTAAAAAACTATTTAGCATTTGTACAGTTATTCCCCAAATAATATAACTTTTAAATTCATTATTTATTTTCTTTAAGAGATTCTTGTATTATTAAATCTAAAAGACCTGAAAAACTTATATTTCTTCCTGCTGCACTCTTTGGGAATAAACTATTTTTAGTCATTCCTGGTAGTGTATTAACCTCTAAAACATATGGAACTCCTTCTTTAGTTACAATCATATCTACTCTTGAGTATACAGAACATTTAAGTGCCTTATAAGTTGCAAGTGCCATTTTTTCAACTTCTTTATGAAGATTCTCTTCAAGTTCTACTACAACTTCAGAAGCTCCTCCATCTTTATACTTTGCTGTAAAATCAAAGAATTCAAATTCTGCACTTGGTTTTATTGCAATTACAGGGAACATTTCTCCTGCAAGTATTGGGCAAGTTATTTCATCACCCTTTATAAATTTTTCTATCATAACTTCAGTATCCCACTCAAATCCTGCTTTAACAGCCTCTTCAATTCCACTTTTATCTTTTATTATAAAAGTTGCTACACTTGAACCTCCATGAGTAGGTTTAACAACTACTGGATAACCCATTTCATCTATCTTTTTATAGTCTATTTCTTCTACTGACTTTACATTTATCCAAGGGGCTGTTCTAATTTCTGCTGCCTTTAATAAACTTTTTGTTACATCTTTATCCATACAAGCTGCACTACTTAAAGGACCACATCCTGAATAAGGAATTCCTAAAGTTTGTAATACAGATTGAACAGTTCCATCTTCGCCAAATTGTCCATGTAATGCAAGTAAAGCAAAATCTATTCCCTTTACTTTAGTTACTATATCTTCCTTTTTATCTATAACAATAGGCACTGCCTCATATTTATTTTTATCTATATTTTCAATTATTGAATTTCCACTTTGAAGTGATATTTCTCTTTCAGAAGAAATTCCACCCATAATAACTCCAACTTTCATCATGCATACCTCCAATGACTTACATCTATTATATTATTATAGTATTATAAAAATTACATATATAATAGTACCACTAGTTTTTAAAATTTTATTACTTGTGGTTTAATTCCTTTTTATACTTACATAAATGAGCTAAAGGACACTCCTCACATTTTGGTTTTCTTGCTATACAGCATCTTCTTCCATGAAAAATCAAAAGATGATGGGCAAGAGACCATTCTTTTTTAGGAAGTTCTTTTTGAAGTTGTTTTTCAACTTCTAAGACATTATTAGAATCTGCTAAGCCCAATCTATTAGATACTCTAAACACATGTGTATCCACTGCTATAGATGGAACATTAAAAGCATTTGACAAAACTACATTAGCCGTTTTTCTTCCTGCACCAGCTAATGAAGTTATTCCTTCCATAGTTTTAGGAACTTCTCCATTAAAATTATTCTTTAATTGATTACACATCAATATTAAATTTTTAGCTTTATTTCTATATAAACCTATTTCTCTTATTCTTCCTTCAAGTTCTTCATTAGTTAGCTTTAAAAAAGAATCTAAATCTGGATAATCTTTAAATAAGCTTTCTGTAACTTGATTTACCTTTTTATCTGTTGTTTGTGCAGATAAAATTGTGGCAACTAAAAGCTGAAATGGTGTTTCATAATTTAATTCACATTTTGCATCTGGATAAGTTTCTTTTAAAATATCTAATATCTCTTTTGTCCTTTTTTTCATTTATTTATATACACCTCTATATTTTTCTGGTAATAAATCAGCTATAGATTTCATTAAAGTATACATACATCTACTATCATAAGCATGCTTATCTTCACCTTCTTCTTTCTTTGGAAGTTCAACAGGGTCTCCAAATTTAACAACTACATCTGACTTATTCCAATTTTCCTTTCCCATATCTCCTGAATCATTAATTGGCAATAATACATCTGTTCCACTCATTCCTATTGGAATTATTTTTGCTTTTGTCATTCTTGCAAAAAGTAGTATTCCTCTTTTTCCTTCAATCATAGCTCCTGTTCTACTTCTTGTTCCTTCTGGGAAAATTAATATATTTTCTCCACCTTTAATAGCTTTAATTATTTTATTTATAGAATCCTTATCTGGTGAATTAGGTTTTATTTCTATTCTCTTAACAAGCATTGTCCCTAAACGAGTTATAGGGTCATCTTCAAGCTTTACTCCTGCTATAAAATATGGGTCGTATTTTTCTTTTAATATTTTATCTAAAACAAGGCCATCAGAATTACTTAAGTGATTACAAATAAATATTTTTGTTCCTTCTACCTTATCTACTTTTTCAAAGCCTTCAACTTTAACATTTGCATATTTTTTTAAATATCTTGCTACAATCTTTTTTGCAACAAATAAAACTACTCCATCTGGTAAAATAGATATTATTTTAACAGCTACTGGTGATAACATATTATTTTTTACCCCTTTCTTTACTTATTTATGAACACATCTATTATATTCTAGTTAAAATTATAAGTCTATATAATTATTATAAACCATGTATTACAAGCCTATATAATTATTTATAAAATAAAAAAGCATAAATTATTACTTTGCTTTTTAGACTTTAATTTAATACAAAGTAATAATTCACACTTGTAAATAAAGAAATTAAAATTATTAAATAATCATATCATTATATATTTTTTGTTTTTTTCCTCTTAGTGTTGTTATCTCTACAATTTGCTTATTTGTTCTTACAATATTTCTTGCAGAAATTCCAACTGATGTTGCATTTGGAGGTACATCCTTAAGAACTACTGCATTACTTCCTATTTTAGCATTATCTCCAATTGTTATTGGACCTAGAACCTTAGCTCCTGCTCCAATTAATACTCCATTTCCAACAGTTGGATGTCTTTTTCCTTTATCTTTTCCAGTTCCACCTAATGTTACTCCATGATATAACATAACATCATCACCAATTTCAGTTGTTTCTCCTATAACAACTCCCATTCCATGGTCTATAAATAATCCTTTTCCAATTTTCGCACCTGGATGGATTTCTATGCCAGTAAAAAATCTTGCTAATTGAGAAATAACTCTTGCTATAAAAAACCATTTATGCTTATAAAAGAAGTGTGCAATTCTATATGCTATTAAAGCATGAATACATGGATACAAAAGAAAAACCTCAACTTTACTTCTTGCTGCAGGGTCATTATCTAGTACTCTTTGTAACTCATAATTAAGATTTTTAAACAAATTTTACAACTCCTTTTTTAATATATTCCCATTGAGATATATTTTTCACCACCATCTGGTGCTATAGCAAGAACCTTTTTTCCTTTACCTATTTTTTTTGCAATTTCTATTGCTGCATATATAGCTGCCCCTGAAGATATTCCAAGTAACACCCCTTCTTTTTCTACAAATTCCTTTGCTGTTTTTATAGAATCTTCATCTGAAACAGCTATAACTTCATCAATAACACTTCCATCATATATTGAAGGAATAAATCCTGCTCCTATTCCTTGTATATTATGTGGTCCTGGTTTTCCTCCTTCTATTACTGCTGATGTTTTTGGTTCAATTGCTATAGCTTTTATATTTTTATTTTTTTCTTTAAGTTTCTTAGCAACACCAACAATTGTTCCACCAGTTCCAACTCCTGCAACTACATAATCTAAATCACTTAAATCTTCATAAATTTCTTCTGCAGTAGTTTCATAATGTTTTTTAGTATTTGCTTCATTTTCAAATTGTTGAGGAATAAAATATCCTTCCTTATCTTTATATTCCATTGCTTTTTCAATTGCCCCTTGCATTCCCTTACTTCCTTCAGTTAAAATAAGTTCTGCTCCATAAGCCTTTATTAAATCTCTTCTCTCCTTACTCATTGTTTCAGGCATTACTATTATAACTTTATATCCTTTTAGTCTTCCTATAAATGCAAGACCTATTCCTGTATTTCCACTTGTTGGTTCAACTATTGTATAACCTTCTTTTAATAATCCTTGTTTTTCTGCTTCTTCTACCATTCCTAAAGCTGCTCTATCTTTAGCACTTCCGCCTGGATTAAACTTTTCAAGTTTTACATAAACATCTGCACAATCTTTATCTACCATATTATTAATTTTCATTATAGGTGTTTTTCCAATTAAATCTAATGCTCCATTATAAATCATTTTGTTTTTCCTCCCAAATTATTTACTATAAAATAAAAAAAATTCGTCCTATAAAAATATATAGAGACGAATATTATTCGCGGTTCCACTCTAATTGGATTAAAAATCCCAACTCAAAGTCAAATACTAAATTAAAATCTAATATCTTATCACTATAACGGGTGAACCCGGGGAATCCTACTTTAGTTCAAATTCCAACTCAAAAGGGCACTTCACATAAATTATGGATAAAAAGCTTTCAGCTTTGCTTTTTTCTCTGTATTCCTCCTAAATGCTACTTTTCTTTTTCTAAGTCTTTACTTTTATTTACTCCATTTAGTTTTAATATTATTATATTCCATTGTTCTTTTTTGTCAATATCATTAATTTATGTTTTTTAGGTTACTTTCTCAGTTTATTTACTAATTTTTCTTCTTCCATAAAGGATATAACACTTCATCTATTATATCATGTATTTGAACAACACCTACTAATCTATTCTCTTCATCTACAACTGCTGTTAATAACAAATTATATTTTACTGCTAATTCAGTTAATTTATCAATTGTATCTTCATGTTTAACTGTAGTTATATTTTCTTCCATAATATCTTTAAGCATTACAGAAGAATCTTTTAATAATAAATCCTTTAATACTACTAATCCCTTTAACTTATCTTCTTCATCAGTTACATAAATATAATGCATAGATTCTTCATCAGGGTCCATTTCTTTTAATATGTCTATAGCTTCCCCCACAGTAACTGTCTGTCCAAAGGATATAAAATCAGTAGACATTATACTACCTGTTGTTTCCTCTTCATATTTTAAAAGTTCTTTAACCTCTTCTGCATCATCTTGTTCAAGGTTAACTAAAACTTTCTCTCTATCTTCACCTTCAAGTTCTTCTAAAAGGTCTGCTATTTCATCATTACCCATATTTTCAAGAAGTTCTGCAGTTTTTGTTTCAGAAAGGTCTTTTATAATACTTCCTTTAACATCATCTTCCATCTCTTCAAAAGTATCTGCGGCTAAATCTTCATCAAGGGATTCAAATAATTGTTTTCTTGAACCCTCATCAAGTTCTTCTAAAATATCTGCTAAATCAGCTGGGTGTAAAGTAGAAAGTTTTTTATAAGAATCTGATAATTGAAGATTATTATTTATCATTTCAAGAGATTCAACATCATCCCATGTAAGAATCTTATCTTCATAATCTTTATTTAATATTTTATAAATAAATCTTCCTAAACCTTCTAATTTTTTTCTTCTAAATCTAGCAAGAGGTCCTGTTTCAACAGCTACTACTCTATATTCCCCTGCTATTTCTGCAATACTTAAATCATTAACTCTTACAACTTTTTTTCCATTAATATCAACTATTTTTTTATCTAGAAGATGCTCAGATAAAAGATAACTATAAGTTCTTGGAAGTATTTCTCTACTTCCTACTGTTTTTATTAATATTTTTCCATTATCATCATATATTCCAATGCTTCTAAATTCATAATGAAATGTAGCACCATCTTTTTTTACATTATACCCTATTGCTCTAGGATACCCTTCATCTGTACTAACATAAATATCTTTAAGTTCTCCTAATATATCATTAAACTCATCATAAATTTTTTTACCAAGTATTTGAGAATATAAAAATACAGATAATCTTTTCATAATAAATTTCCTCCTTATTTCTTCTAAGGAGAAAACTTTAAATAAATAATGTTAGCTTCCTTCTTAGAAGATTATTCAGTTTTGGATTGTCAATTCGTTCAGGTCCAGCCTCCATTATTTACACCACCTTATTTTTCATAAAATTAGCAGACCTATATTACTATTAGTCTGCCTAAATACCTTCTTATATATTATATTATAATACTTTTAAAAGGCAACAAATTATTTTATTTTTAAATATTATTTAACAATATTTTATAAATAAAAATTTACCTATAGCTTGTTTTATTGATACAAAAATCTTACTGTGTTAGAATTAATCTAGTAAATATTTTTATATAAGGAGATTAACAATGAATTTTATTTTACCATCAATTTTATCTGCTGATTTTGCGAATTTAGGTGCTCAAGTTAAAGAACTTGAAGATAATGGAATAGAAATAGTACATATAGACATTATGGATGGACACTTTGTTCCTAATATATCTTTTGGATTTCCTGTAATGAAATCTTTAAGACCAATTACAAAAATGACTTTTGATGTACACTTAATGATTGAAAATCCTTCTGATTATATAGAAGAATTTATTAAAAGTGGTGCTGATATGATTACTGTTCACTTAGAAGGAAATCATCATATTCATAGATTAATACAAAATATTAAATCCTATAATGTAAAAGCTGGTATTGCTATAAACCCTGGAACACCTGTTTCATCATTAAAACACTTACTTCAAGACTTAGATTTAGTTTTAGTAATGGGGGTTAACCCAGGCTTTGGAGGACAATCATTAATACCTTTTACTATTGATAAAGTTAAAGAATTAAATGCTATAAGAAAAGCTGAAAACTTAAATTTTAAAATAAGTGTTGATGGAGGTATAAAAAGTACAAATTATAAAGAAATGCTAGAGGCTGGTGCTGATATGCTTGTTGCAGGTTCTGATATATTTAAAAACAATGCTATACAAGATAATATAAATAGTTTTAAATAGAAATGGAGTTAATATAATAATGAATTTAGCTAAAGATTTTTTACCTATTAGCAAAGAAGATTTAAAAAAAAGAAATATAGACCAATTAGATTTTATAATAGTAACTGGTGATGCTTATGTTGACCATCCTTCTTTTGGAACAGCAATTATTGGAAGAACATTAGAATCTCAAGGCTTTACAGTTGGTATTATCCCTCAACCAAAATGGCATAATACTGATGACTTTAAAAAACTAGGAACTCCAAAATATGCTTTCTTAGTTAATTCAGGTAATATAGATTCTATGGTTAATCACTATACTGCTGCTAAAAAAAGAAGACATGATGATTTATACTCCCCAGGTGGGAAATCTGGTTTTAGACCAGATAGAGCTGTTATTGTTTATTGCAACAGAATAAGAGAAGCCTTTAAAGATATTCCTATAGTAATAGGAGGAATTGAAGCAAGTCTTAGAAGATTTGCCCATTATGATTATTGGTCTGATAAAGTAAGAAGAAGTATTTTATTAGATTCTAAAGCAGACCTTTTAATCTATGGAATGGGAGAAAAAACAATAATTCAACTAGCTGAAATGTTTAGATATGGTTCAAAAATAAGTGATATGACTGATATTAAAGGGACTTGCTATGTTTCTAAAAATGTTTTTAATCTTTCAAATTATATAGAAGTTCCTTCTTTTGAAGAAGTGTCCACTGATAAAAAATCTTATGGAGAAGCTTTTAAAGGAGAATATTATGAACAAGATTCTATAAGAGGTCATATGATAGTTCAAAAACATGGGGATAGATATTTAATTCAAAATCCTCCTCAAGTACCCTTAACAAATGAGGAAATGGATTTTACTTATAATCTTCCATTTATGAGAACTTACCATCCAATATATGAAGCTAGTGGTGGAATACCTGCAATACAAGAAGTTAAATTTTCAATTACAAGTCATAGAGGATGTTATGGTTCTTGTTCTTTCTGTGCTTTAACTTTCCATCAAGGAAGAGTTATTCAAACAAGAAATGCAGATTCTATTGTTGATGAAGCCAAATTATTAACAAAACTTCCTGACTTTAAAGGATATATTCATGATGTAGGAGGCCCTACTGCTAACTTTAGACATAGAGCTTGTAAAGTTCAAATAGAACATGGAACTTGTAAAAATAGACAATGTATGTTTCCAGGCCCTTGTAAAAATCTTATTATAGACCATAAAGAATATTTATCTGTTTTAAGAAGAGTACGCTCTATAGAAGGAGTTAAAAAAGTTTTTGTTCGTTCTGGTATAAGATATGATTATTTAATACATGATAAAGATGATACTTTCTTTAAAGAACTTTGTAAATATCATATAAGTGGTCAACTTAAAGTTGCTCCAGAACATGTTACTCCTAGAGTTTTATCTCAAATGGGAAAACCAACAAGGGAAGTTTATGATAAATTTGTACAAAAATATTTTGATATAAATAAAAAAATTAATAAAAAACAATTTTTAGTTCCTTATCTTATGTCTTCTCATCCTGGTTCTGACTTAAATGCTGCAATAGAGCTTGCTCAATATGTTAAAAAGATGGGGTATACTCCTGAACAAGTTCAAGACTTCTATCCAACACCTGGAAGTCTTTCAACAACAATATACTATACTGGATTCAATCCCTTAACAGGAGAAAAGGTGTATACTCCTAAAACTCAAGAAGAAAAGAATATGCAAAGAGCACTTATACAATTTTCAGTTCCTAAAAACTATGAAATTGTTAAAAAAGCTCTTATTAAAGCTGGAAGAACAGATTTAATAGGTAATGGTAAAGATTGCCTTATACCATCAAATTCTCCAAGGCAAAATAAAGGAAAAGAGAAAAATAAATCTACTAAAATAAATAATAATTTTAATATTTCTAGTAATAATAATGCTCAAATAAAGAAAAAACCTTCAAGTCATAGTAAAAAATCTAGAAATAAAAGAAGATAAACAAATAGGTTACTGCACAATTAAAAATCATTGTACAGTAACCTATTATTTTTTAAATGTATTCACTGCTAAATTTACTATTCCTAAAAAAATTCCATCTCCTATTATTGGATAAGGAAAGATTTTTACTCCTCCTATATAAACAGTATTTTCTATTAAAACTATAGAAAAAGCAATTATTAATAATGTCATTCCTTTTTTATTACTATTAGGTTTATCTAAATAATATACTGAAAATAAAAACATAATTCCTATTATAATTAAATATAACACAAATAATATGATTTCATTATTTAATTTAATAATATACCCATAATTTGAATTAAACATTATTTTTCCATCTAATAAATTTATTCCACATAAATACAATACTATCATAATTCCAGCTATAGCATATGTAATATTAAAGCTTATTTTATCCCACCTTAAATATACATACATCAATACTAACGAAATAAGTGGAATTGACAAATAATTTAAAAATAAAATTGGTTTTAAAAGATAAATATATTTTCCACTATTTGAAATAGAAATAAAAATTAAAGATAAATACCTTATAAGGATTAATCCTATAACTACCTGCATATATATTTTTATTTTAATAGGCAGTATATACATATTCTTTTTCATAAGAGAAAATACTAAAAATATTATAATTAATAAAAAAATGTAATAGCCTATTATCACTAAAAGTCACTCCATAAAAAACTATCACTTAATATTATTAATTTTCTCCTTCTTTTATTCCTAAAACTTCAATTGCATCTTTAATACATTGAATATGTAATGGAAAATCTGGTCCTCTTTCTCCATCTATATCTGTTACTATTCCTTCTTCACACTCTATATATAAGTCATTAGTTTTAAAGTAAATTACTTTGTTAGAATCTAAATGTTCACCCTTTAATACCTTTATAAATAGTGGAAGTACCTCAAATATTTGAACAGCCTTTATTACTATAACATCTAAAAGCCCATCCATTGCACTAGACCTTGTAGCTAATTTAAAGTTTCCTGCAGTTTGACCATTAAATATTAACATTAAATACATTTCACCATTGTAATCTACTTCCTTAGACTTAAGTTTTATTTTTAATTTTCTAAAATTAGGAAGTTCTTCTATACCTTTTATATAGTATGCAAGTTTTCCTATTGCATTTTTTAATGTTACATCTGTCTTTTGCGAAACATCTGTAAAAAGTCCTGTACTTGCAACATTTATAAAATACCTATCATTAATCTTTCCTATATCTACCTTTACCGGTTTTGAAGATAGTATCTGTTTACAAGCTTCCTCAATATCTTGAGGTATGTTAATAAATTTTCCAAAATCATTAGCTGTACCTACTGGTAATATGCCTATTGGCAAGTTTAATCCTTTTTCTTTCATTGCATTTAAAAGTACATCTACAGTTCCATCTCCCCCAGCTATTAAAATATAGCTGTAACTTTCATCTACTATTTCTAATGCTTCTTTTATTCCCTTATTTTTTGATATTCTAAAAGGTACGATTTGATAATCTCTCTCTTCATGAATTTCAATAATTTTATCAATTTTATTTAGTATACTTCCTTCACCAGAAAAGGGATTATATATAAATCTTACTTTTTTCATAAATATACCTCCACATTATAAATATAATTAAAATTATATCACTCATAATAAATACTGTCCATGTACAAACTATACTAGATTTGTGTTAGAATAAGTAAATCTATAAACCCTCTTATATTCTCTTTTATTTTATGATATAATGATATACTATAAGTTTGAAATTATTTTTATTAGTTTTTAGGAGTGGATTATATGAAAAAAAGTTGTATTCCTAACATTTTTACCTTTATAAATTTATCTTGTGGTGTTATTTCATTATTATTAACATCAGAAAAAAATTTTATCTTATCAAGTGTATTTATACTATTAGCAGGCTTGGTAGACAGGTATGATGGAAGGATTGCAAGATTTCTTAATGTTTCTAGTGAATTGGGGAAAGAACTAGATTCTCTTTCAGATTTAGTTTCCTTTGGAGTAGCTCCTTCACTATTAATGTATGCATGTTTTAACCTTAATTTAATAGGACCAAAAGGTATTGTTGGAATAGCAATTTTAATTACTGTTCCTATATGTGGAGCATTTAGACTTGCAAGATATAACACATCAACATTTGATGGTATTTTTACAGGAGTTCCTATAACTATAATAGGATGTTTTCTAGCTCTTTTAGTATTAATATCAAAATATGTTTATATTCCTGTTATATTATCTATTATATTTATGATTTTAGGCTCTTACCTTATGGTAAGCAATATTAAACTAAAAAAGGTTTAATAAAAAACCCTCTTTAAGTATATCTTTATAAAAGAGGGTTTTTATTTATTCATTTTCTAATTCTTCATTAAGTTCTGCTTTAATTTTTTCTTTTTCTCTATTTACTGAAACTAATTCATTTTTTATATAACAATATTTTGCATATGAATTTTCATATTTTTTTACAATCTTTAAAAGGTCATCAATAATATCTCCAATGGATTCTAACCTACCCATTAAATCCTTTAAATCACCCTTTTTACTTACAGAGTTACTATTTAACTCTACAGCTCCACTTATAAGAATTCTATACATATCAATATAATTTCTAAGAAGGGCTGTAAGATTATTTAAATCATTATAATTTTTTTCAATTATACTATCATAACTCATTTACTTTCTCTGTACACATTTTTGCATATTCATCATCATAATATTCTATATTTTCATTTTCTTCACAATTAATATATTCATCTTCAAGATTCTCAAATTCCTCTTTAAATCTAAATCCTTTAGTATCTTTATTTATATAATTATTAATTACTGGAATTAAATAATCCTTTGGAAAATTATAATACATTTTAATACCTCCTTAGTAATTATTTAATTTCACAATAATGCTTAAAATATTCTCTAGGATACTTACATAATGGACAATGTTCTGGTGCTTCTTTTCCTTCATATATATATCCACAATTCATACACTGCCACATAATATTTTCTTCACTTTTAAACATTCTATCTTTTTTTATCATATCTAAAAGTTTTAAAAATCTTTTTTCATGCTCTTCTTCAACTTCTCTAAGTTCTTTATAAAACTTAGCTATTTCATAAAATCCTTCCTTTTCTGCTACTTCCTCAAATTCCTTATATATTTTTTTATTTTCTTCCATTTCACCCTTTACTGCATCTTGTAAATTCCATTCAGTGCTTTTTACTTTTTTTAAATATCTTTTTATTGCTTCTCTAGCATGTGCCTTTTCATTTTCTGCAGTTTCTTCAAATATTTCTGCCACCCATCTATAACCTTCACATCTAGCTTCTTCAGCATAAAATGTATATTTATTTCTTGCTCTTGATTCACCTGCAAAAGTTTTATATAAATTCTTTTCTGTTTGGCTTCCTTTTATATTCATTTTTAGCTCCAAATAAATTAATTACAATTTTACTTTATTCAAAAAAATATTAATGGTTACCATCTATTAATGTAATTTCTCCATTTTCATTACATTTAATAATAAATTCTTTAAAATCTTTTCCTTTTGTTATAAGTCTTACCTTTCTTCCCCATAGCCTTTGAATATATTTAATTGTATGCTTTGCATAAACTATATCTAACTCTCTTCCATCATAAACATGTTCAAGAGTTAAAGTATTATCTTTTACATTTAAATCTATTACTCTTATATAAGGTATTGCTCCTAAGCCACTAGTGAAGGCAAGATTATCTCTAATTTTTTTCCAACCATTCTCATCTGATACCTCTTCAATATAATAATCAAAATTTCTCTTTCCATATTGAAACAAATTCAATTCTTCACATAAATCTAAGGTCAAATATCTTCTTATAAATGAAGAATCTCTTTCTACTTCTCTTACTTCAAATATTTTTTCTCTTCCATATCTATTTTCTAAATCTTGAAATATCTTAAAACCTATATAATATGGATTTATTCCTCCAATAATTGGAGCTACCACATCATTATGTCTTTTCAAAAATTCAAAATGAAGGTTTTCATTAAGATTTAAATTTTTTAATATAGTATAGTGCCAATAACTGGCCCAACCTTCATTTATAGTTTTTGTTTCAACTTGCGGAAGAAAATATTCTGTTTCTCTTTTTACTATTTTCAATATATTTTTTTCCCATTCTTGAAGGTTACCATAATCTATAATAAATCCAACCACATCATCACAAGGTTCAAGGGGTACTTTTTCTAAATTAGGCATCTTTATTTCTTCATTATCTAAAGCACTTTTATTGTCTAATTTTCTCTCATATTCCTTAATTAAAGCTTCTTTTATTTCTTCCTGGCTTCTTTCTTTTCTTCCAATAATTCTACCTATGTTATATCTTATAGCATGAGCTGCATCTAATATTCTTTCTACTTTTTCATAGCCTATACCTGGAGTATTTATATATTCTCTTATAATATCTCCATCTAATTTAAACATTTCTAAAGAATAACTTGCTCTTGTTCCTTCTTTAAAAAGTCTATTATTTTTAAAGAAATCATTATGTCCATACACATGTGCCATAGTTAATATTTGAAGTAATAAAGTATTTTCTTTCATTAAATAAGCTAAGCAAGGATTAGAATTTATAACCATTTCATAAGGAAGTCCTGTTAAATTTAATGAATATAAGGTTTTGTTTTTTTCATATGCTTTTCCAAAACTCCAATGAGGATATCTAGATGGAATGCCTAAATAAGCTTCATAACCTATCATTTCATTAAAACCTATTATTTCAAATTCCTGTGGATAAAAATCTAATCCTAATTCTAAAGCCTTATCTTCTATTTTTTTATTCCATTCTTTTAATTCTCTTAAACTGTATGTCACCTTTCATCCTCCCTCATTTCATTAGTAAGCATAAGCTTTAATGCACTCCATAAATCCTTTTTTTCTCTTACAATTACTGGGGTGAAATTTTTTTCTTCAACTTCCTTAGTAAATTTAAAATACATTGTAGTTGAATAGGTTGAAGGAAGAAGCTCTGCATAGCCAAACATATTACTAACTTTGCAAAGTTCTTTTACAGCCTTTACTGCATTTTCATTATCTTCAGACCAGTTATCTCCATCAGATGCATATACAGGATATATATTCCACATTGTTGGAGGATATTTTGCCTTTATAATTTCTAATGCCATATTTAGTCCACTTGATATATAAGTTCCTCCTGATTCTGCTTTATGAAAAAATTCATCTTCATCCACATGCTTTGCAACAGTAGTATGAGAAACAAATTCAAAGGCTATATTATTATATTTTTTTCTTAAAAATTTAGATAAAACAAAGAAAAATGACCTTGCTAAGTATTTTTTTGAATTATCCATAGAACCTGAAACATCCATAATAAAAATCATTACTGCATTACTTTCTCTTTTAGGTTTTTTCTTTACTTTATAATATCTTAAATCTTCTTCTTTAAATGGAAATCTTTCAATTTCCTCTTCAAGTCCTGCTTCTTTTAAAGCTCTTTTTCTTCCTTGTTTTCTTGCTATTTTAGACATTACAGTTTTTTTCTTTGCAAGTCTTGGATTAATTCCATATTTTTGATAGCCCCTCTTTTTCCCAGAAGCTTCTACTAATATATCAGAATATTTTTTTCTATCTAAATTAGGCAAATCTAAATCTTCCACTATATAATCTAAAATTTCCTCTAAGGTAATTTCAGTTTCATATATATCTTCCCCTTCTTCATTGCCAGCTCTATCTTTTCCATTCCCACTTTTAGGTTTTCCTGAAGCTATTTTTTCCCCTCTTTTTTCTTCTCCTGTTCCTGTTGCTACTCCTTTAGAATTTTTTCCATATATAAATTGATATTCTTTTATTCCTCTTATAGGAATTTTAAACTTTTTATTTTTTCCTTCACCTATAATACTTTCTTCTGATAGTATATCTCCTAAGTTTTCTTTTATTGATTTTTCTACTAATTGTCTATGCCTTCTTCTATCTTCAATAGACCTATCATGATCTACAAAATTATCACTATTATCTCTAAAGATTGCCATGTACTATCAATCCTTCCACAAATTATTTGCAGCATATTTTAATATAACATCACAGCAATGTAGACAATATCCTTTACCCTTAAGTTCTTCTACCATAGCATTATATTTTTCTGTTTGCTCTTTATCTCTTACTCTTGATTTTGTAACTATTCTTGATAAATCTTTAACTGAAGCTAATAATTTCTTTTCAATTGCTTCTTTAAGAGGCTCATAAGATGTATAATCTAATTTTCCTCCATTTCTTACAAGATAGAACATATAAGAAGTTACATCAGCTCTAAAACCTTTACTTGAATTTTCAGAAACTCCTATTTGTTCTTCTATATTTCTCATAAATTCTTCATCAGGATTTAATTCTTCTCCTGTTGAATTATCTTTTATCTTACTCTTATTTACAAAAGCTTCTGCATTATCTATATAATTATTAAATAAACTTTCTGCTTGTTCTTTAAAAGAATGTATAAAGGCTTTTGTAATTTCTTTTTCAAGAATCTTATTATATTCTTTTCTCACACTATCTTGAACAAAAGCTAAATATCTCTTCTTATCCTCTGCTCCAATGTCCATTTCTTTAATAGATTTTATTATACTTTCCATTATGCTTAATGGATTTATACAATCATACTCTGAATTTGAAAGTGCATTATCAATAGCCTTTATAATAAATCTTGTTGATATTCCTTTCATACCTTCATAAGGTCCTGCTTCTTCTCTAAGCTCCATAATATCAATTCTCTTTGTAGTACCCTTTTCTACAATCTCTTCCCCATTATAAATTTTAAGCTTTGTCATAGGGTCAACCTTTGCAGAAGGTGTAAGCCTTGATAATATTGCAAACATAGCTGCTATTTCTATAGTATGTGGAGCAATATGAGCTTTAAAATTACTCTTTTTAAGAATCTTTTCATAAATTTTCTTTTCTTCATCAAGCTCAAGACAATAAGGAACTTCTACCTTTACAATTCTATCTAATATTGCTTCATTTGTATGGTCTGACTTAAATTTATTCCATTCTGCCTCATTTGAATGGGCTATAATAACTCCATCAAAATAAATCATAGCTCCTTTTCCTGGTGAAGGAACTGATTTTTCTTGAGTTGCTGTTATTATTGTATGAAGATACTCAACATCATTTTTAAATACCTCTATAAATTCAACTAATCCTCTATTTCCTACATTAAAAGCCCCATTTAAAGAAAATATTCTTGGGTCATCCTCTGAATACATATCCATCTTTGAAATATCAACTGAACCTGTTAATATTGATGTATCTTGGTTATTAGGATCAACTGGAGGTACTACTCCTACCCCTTTTCTTGATCTTATAGAAAAATTAACTCTTTCTACTGGAAAATCTTCATAACGTCCATTATATTCATGTTTTAATCTATATTTGCATATAGGACAAAGGTCTCCTTCAATTTGCACTCCAAGGTTCTCTTCAAACTCAGCCCTTAAGTGGTTTGGAACAAGATGTAATGGTTCTTCATGCATAGGACATCCCTTTAATGAATATACTGGCTCACAATGTTCTAAAGCTTTCTTTAAACTTTCAACTAAAGAAGATTTTCCAGCTCCAACAGGACCTACTAGGTATAAAACTTGTCTAGATTCTTCCCCTTTCATTGCAGCAGAATTAAAGTAATTTGCTATCTTCATTATAACTTTATCAATTCCATAAAAATCATCTTTAAAAAAGCCATATTTTCTAATAACATCATTACCATAAATTTTTCTTATCCTTGCATTTTCTTCACCCTTTAATACCTTTACCCCTTTACTTATAATCATATCCTGTATTCTTTTATGAGCTAATTTTGCTACATCTGGATTATTTTTCACTATATCTAGATAATCTAAAAAAGTCCCTTCAAATTTTTCTTTATTTCTATTTTCTCTATCACTCTCAATAAATTCTCTAAAGTTCATACCTTCTCCCTCCTTTATACTTTAATATATTCATCTTATGTCACACTCTATGACTTAAATTAATGATTTTTTAATTATTACCATTAATTTTTATTTAACTATATATAACAAAATACTTTGATTATTTACGCTTTTATTGTATAATATTGTAAGTATTTCATTTAAAATGATTTTATAGGAGGAAAATATGAAAAATTCAAACAAAAAAGACCTTACTTTTTTAATAAGACTTGCAGAAAGTGATTTTATGACAAAATTAATGATTTTCTTATTTATAGTATTATTTGCTCTAATCATATTTATATTATTAACTCAAAATTCTAATGATTATGAAGAAAATTTAACTAATACCTATTTAAAAAAAGAAACTGTTACTACTTCCACAACAACTACTACTGCTACAACAACTGCCACAGCAACTGCAGAAGAATCATCTACTGCTACAACAACTGCCACAGAAACTGTAACTTTAGAAGAATCATCTACACCTACTGAGGCTATAACTCCTCAAGAAAATACTAACACAGATGAATATTACACAGAACCTAGTTATAGTGAAGTGATAAATACTCCATCAGAAGAACCTATAATCTTTGATGAACCAAATGTACAACCTGAAGAACCACCAACTTCTGATGATTTTAACGAACCTATACAACAACCATCAACTTCTGATGATTTTAATGAACCTACACAACAGCCATCAACTTCTTCACCCTCTGATGAAGAACCTATCATTTCAGATGAAACATCTACTCCTAATGAATAAAAAAACATAGTGAATATATTACTAACATAACAAGATATCCATAGTTTTCAAAATATATAGTTTCCTATGGAATAAAAAAATAAGTGTTGTTGCACAAAGAAATATTAATATATATTAATATTTCTTAATGCCACAACACTTATTTATTTAATAATATCTATTATTTCTTCACCATACTTTTGAAGCTTTTTTTCTCCAACTCCTCTTATTTCTTTTAATTCTTCTAAATTCTTAGGAAGGATATTTACAATTTCCATTAAAGATGAATCTGAAAATATTATATATGGTTTTACATTTTCTTTATTTGCTTTTATTCTTCTCCAAACTTTTAGTCTTTCAAATAATTCCTTATTAATTGGTTTTTCATCTTCCTTTAATAAAAACATAACCTTTTGTTTTCCTAATAAAATATCCATAGACTTTTTATTTAATTTAAGCATAGAATATGTTCCTTCTTTAAGATTTACATATCCATAAGTAAGCATTTCTTTAATAATACTTTTTATAAAAGATATGGTATAATCTTTCATTAACCCAAATGTGGTTATTTTATTAAGATTAAATTGAACTATTTTAGGACCACTTATTCCTCTTAATATATCTGTAATTACAGATATTCCATACTTTTCTCTTGTCCTATAAACTGTTGATAATATCATTTGTGCTTCTTTTGTAAAATCTCTAACCTTATCATTTTTTATGCAATTACTACAAGTTCCACAATAAAAGTTTTCTTTTTCATCATTAAAATATTTTAATAAATTATTTTTATAACAATTATTCTCTTCACAAAAATCTATCATTGATTGAAGCTTACTTAAAGCTATTTCTCTTCTATTTAAATTACTACTTTTATTTATTACAAACTCTACTCTTTTTATATCTAACCTATTATAAAAAAGATAACATCCACATTTTTCACCATCTCTTCCCCCTCTACCAATTTCTTGATAGTAACTTTCTAAATTTTTAGGGATAGTAGAATGAATTATATATCTTACATTAGATTTATCTATACCCATTCCAAAGGCATTAGTTGCTATAATTATATTTGTTCTTTCAAAAAGAAAATCCTCTTGAAATTTTTCTTTTTCATTGTCTTGAAGACCACCATGATACATACCTACTTTATAGCCTAACTCTTTTAATTTAAAATAAAGAATTTCAACTTCTTTTCTAGAAAGACAATATATTATTCCTGATTCATCTTCATATTTTCTTATTATATCTTTTATTTTTTCTAATTTATCCTCTTCTTTATAAACATTTATTATAAGATTTTCTCTGTTTATATCACCTATAAATATATAAGGATTCCTAATTCCAAGAAGTTTAATAGAATCTTTTTTAACTTCTTCTGTTGCAGTACCAGTAAACGCAGAAACAACTGGTCTTTTATTTAATTGTTCAATAAAAATCTTTATATATTTATAGCTTATTCTAAAATCATGTCCCCAATTTGAAACACAATGAGCTTCATCTACAGCAACTTGAGAAATATTTAAATCTTTAATCATATTTATAAATGTTCTTGATTCAAGTCTTTCTGGTGCAATATAAATAAGCTTATAAATTCCAACAGATGCATCCTTTAATATCTTTTTTATTTCTTCTATACTTTGAGTACTATTTATAAAGTTAGCACTTATTCCATTTTCTTTTAGAGAATCTACTTGGTCTTTCATTAAAGAAATAAGAGGCGAAATTACTAATGTTATTCCTTCCATAATTAAAGCAGGTATTTGATAACAGATAGATTTTCCAGCACCTGTAGGCATTATACAAAATACATCTTTATTAGATAGTATATTTAAAATAATATTAATTTGGCCCACTCTAAATTTATCATATCCAAAAAATTTTTTTAATGCATATTGTGCCTTTTCCTTGTTATTCATAGTAATTTTCACCTCTTTTTTCTATTATTGACACTTTATTTTTATTTATAACTACTTATATAACTCATAAAAATGATTTGTTGGTCCTGAACCATGTCCAAGGTTAAAACTGTGCTTTATGGCTAAAGTTATATACTCTTTTCCTTCCCTTACTGCATCTTCTATCTTCATACCCTTTGCTAAATTTGCAGCTATTGCTGAAGATAATGTACATCCTGTTCCGTGAGTATTATTAGTATTTATCTTTTGTTCTTTAAAATATATGAAATTTTCTCCATCAAAGAGTAAGTCTGTGGCATCATTTTTTAAATGACCACCTTTAATTAAAACATACTTTGCTCCAAGTTTTTTTAATTCTTTTGCAGCTTCTTTCATCTCTTCCATATCTTCAACTTTTATTCCTAAAATCTCTTCAACTTCTGGTAAATTAGGAGTTATTAATGTGGCTAATGGGAATAATTCTTTAATTAAAGTTTCTTTTGCATCATCTGATAATAACTTATATCCACTAGTTGATACCATTACTGGGTCTAAAACTATAGGTGGTAAATCTTTTATTTCTCTAAGTCCTTCACTTATGGCCTTTATAGATTCTATCTTTGAAACCATTCCTATTTTTATTGCATCTACTTTTATATCATCAAAAATTGCTTTTATTTGAGATTTTATCATTTCAGGACTTATATCCTCTATTCCAAAAACCCCCATAGTATTTTGAGCAGTTATAGCTGTTATTACACTCATAGCAAATACGCCATTTGCAGACATTGCCTTTATATCTGCTTGAATTCCTGCTCCTCCTGAACTATCTGAGCCTGCTATTGTTAATGCTGTTTTCATCTTACCTTTCACCTTCTTTTATTAGTATTTTTCTTATTGCTGGTACCTTTAAAAATATGTATGCCATTACTGCACCACCTGTACAGCTTATTAAAAATGGGATAACATAGGCAAATACTGCTACATCCTGCCCTAAAGCTAGTTTTGCAATTGGGTAAGCAATTAATGCACCTATTATTCCTGTTCCTATTATTTCACCTACTAATGCAAATTCAAGCTTTTTAAATCTTTTATAAAGAAGTCCTGCTAAAAAACCACCTATCATACTACCAGGAAACGCTAAAAAACTTCCTGTTCCTAAAAGATTTCTAATAACTGCTGATAAAAAACCATTAAGAAGTGCATAATATGGTCCTAAACAAACAGCAGAAACAACATTTACAAAATGTTGTATAGGTGACATTCTCCCACCAAACACTGGTACTGAAAATGTTCCAAGAATAACTGCAATTGCTATTAAAACTCCACTTAATGTTATTTTATATGCTATATGTTTCTTATCCATTATTTCATCCCCTTTCTAAAATATTTTAACATAATTTTTATAATACAAAAGCAGATTAATATATTATTTTTCAATAATATATTAACCTGCTTTCTTTATTTAAATAAATAATATTTAGGACACTTTATTTTGTTGTTATTTCTTTAAGAATTTGCTTATTTTTAATTGAATATGTCATCAATTCATATATTGTAATTTTTTCCTTTTTTCCTTTTTCTATTCTCTTTTAAAAGTAAGGTCCTTTGTTGTACCATCTACAGATTTTAATGTTAAAGTATTTCCTTTTACTTTATAAGTATATTCATGTGTTAAATCTAAATTGCTATCTTCCATAGAATTTAATGGGTCTAAATTTATTGTTATTTTATCTCCATTTATTTCATAGTTACAATATAAATCTGTTTTTCCAATAAGTACTGTTCCATTATCAAAGAACTTCCAAACCATTTTAAAATCACTATTAGAATCTTCATTTTCTTTTTGCCAACTACCTATTATGCTTGTATTTTTAGTTCCAAATCCATCAGTAAAATAATAAGCTCCTCCAACAATTCCCACTAATATGAGTATTACTACCAAAATCTTAACAAACTTTTTTCCCATTTTCTATTCCCCTTTTTAAATAATATTTTAAATCTTATTATCTGTAATTTATATTATTAAATATCGTATTTATTACTTTAATTTATATTTTAATTTATTACTTATTAAAAGACAAATTCAATCTACTTTATTATACTTCTATTTTTAATGAATAATTTCCTTTTTCTTTATTAACCTGTAATTTTCTCCCTCTTATAAAGATTTTAATATATTTTGAAATTTTTATATTCAATAACAATAAATAAAAAAAATATGAATTATTACTTTATTTTAACTTAAACATGGATCAAAAGTAATAACTCACACTTTTTAATTATTAGTATTTATAAAAACAACTTCCCCCAATAAACTCTTTTAATATAGAGTTTTTAGGTACTTCATCTCTATCTATTTCTTCAAAGAATTCTAAAAATGAAATAAGCCTACAGGCTTCATAATAAACAGAACTTGAAGGAGTTATCTTTTTTAATTCTTTTATTGCATATGGTTTTAGCACACATAATTCATATACTAATGTTGAATTTATCATTACATCAGCTTCTTCTTGATATACAAAAATATTTTTCTTTTCTCCTTTTTTTATAGAAGGCCACATAAGAAGTGTTTCCTCTGCACCATATCCTCTTGATAAATAGTCCCTTACAATTCTTCTTATTTTTCTTACATCTGTTGTTGATATTCTATTATGATTATCTACATTAAGCTGAGTTAGTGCTGATATATATATTTTAAATTTATTTTCATCTGGAATATCCTTTGTTAAAATAGGATTTAAACCATGTATTCCTTCCACAAGAATAACTCCATTATTAGGAAGTTTTAATTTTTCTCCATGCCACTCTCTTTCTCCTGTTTTAAAATTATATCTTGGTATTTCTATTTCATTTCCTTTTAATAATTTATTAACATGCTCATTAAAAAGAGGTAAATCAATAGATTTTATAGATTCAAAATCATAATTTCCATTTTCATCTCTTGGGGAATTTACTCTATCAATAAAATAATCATCAAGAGAAATTTTTACTGGTATTGCACCATTAACCTTAAGCTGAATTGCTAATCTATTTAAAAAAGTTGTTTTTCCTGAAGATGATGGCCCTGCTATTAATACAAGCTTTATATTATCTTTATTTGAAATATTATCTGCAAGATAGGCTATCTTTTTTTCATGAAGGGCTTCAGATACTAAAATAATATCAGTTAATTCTCCTTGTAAAATTCTTTCATTAAGTCTTCCAACATCCCCAACACCTAAAATGTTAATCCAATGTTCTGTTTCATAAAAAACTTTTGCTAAAGCTTTCTGTTCTTTAAATTCTGGAAGAGTTGAAACATCTCCTTCCTTTGGATTTCTTAATACAAAACCATGGGCATATAATATAAGGTCAAAAGCTTCTATTATTCCAGTTGAATATGCCATATCTCCATAAAAATAGTCATATCGCCCATCTAACTCATAAAGGCTTACCTTATCTTTTTTTATTTGACTTAATAAACGTATTTTATCCTCCATTTTATAATCTCTAAAAATATTAATTGCTTTTTCTTTAGATACAGAAACCTTTGTTATAGGAATATCTCGTTTTATTAAATTTTTCATTTCTGTTTTTATTTTTTCTATATCATCTTTAGTTAACTTTTCATCTTTAAATATTTCTCCAAAAGTTCCTTTTGATATTGAATGTTGTATTGTTATTGTTGCATTAGGAAATAAATCTAAAGTTGCCTTTATAAAAATATATTGAAGAGTTCTTGCATATACCTTCCATCCTATTTCACTATTTACATCTATAAATTCTAAAAATCCTTCATTTAAAATTTCCTCATCTAATTCATAATACTTTCCATTTAATTTACATAAAACTATTTCTTTATTTTTTGAGTACATATCTACTATTTCTTTAAATTTTGTTTTTTCTTTTACTTCTATTATTTGTCCTTGGCTTAAAGTAATTTTCATAAAACTTCACCTTTCTATTACTTATATTTTTGTATTTTATGGCTTATTATAATTATTAAAATTAATAAATAATATTATATCTTATTCTAAAAAAATGCCAAATTTCTTTTATATTCTTGAATAAAATTTCTATTTATGCAGATATTATTTGTAAGTGAGGTGTTTTTATGTTTATAGTTTTCATCAGAACTGCATTACTTTATGCATTAGTAATTTTTACAATGAGACTTATGGGAAAACGTCAAATTGGGGAACTTCAACCTTATGAATTAGTAATAACCATTATGATTTCAGATTTAGCAGCTTTACCTATGCAAGATACTAGATTTCCTCTGCTTTTAGGTGTTATTCCTATAGTAACATTACTTCTACTAAAAATTCTCTTATCATTAATACAACTAAAAAGCCAAAAAGCAAGAAAAATTATTGATGGAGAACCAACCATATTAGTATGTAATAAACAAATTAATTACTCTGAATTAAAAAAACAACAAATTAATATTGATGAACTTATGGAAGAATTAAGACTCCTTGGATATTTTGATTTATCTAATATTCAGTATGCAATACTTGAAAACAATGGGCGTATATCAGTTTTACCAAGCAATGAATCTTCTTCATCTTCTAGTGGTTCAAGTAGCAACACTCAAAACTCATCTTCAAAAAAAGAGCCTTTACTTCCAAAAATATTAGTTAGTGATGGAAAAATTAATACAAATACATTAACTTCTATTAACAAAGATGAAAAATGGATTTCTAATGTGCTAAAAAATCATAACATTAACTCTATAGAAGATGTTGTAATTGCTATGTATGATACAACTGGAAATTTTAAATATCAATTATATAATAATATAAAAAACAAGGAGGAATAAAATTTGAAAAATACTATTATATCAATAATAATATTTTTATCTCTTTTAGGTTTTGTTACTTATGCTAACTCCTCTTTAAATAAACTATGTACTACAATAAAAAAGGATACCAAAGAAATTTATTTTCTAATAGAAAAGGATAATTGGAATGAAGCCTATTCTAAATCTAATGATTTAATTAAAAATATTAATGATAAAAATCTTATACTATCTATATATTTAAATCACAATGACTTTGATGAAATTTTAGATGAAGCTATAGAATTATCCTTATACATACACGGAAAAGAAAAAACTGATACACTAATTGCACTTTCAACCTTAAAAAACTCCTCAAATAATATTCAAAGACTTCATAAACCTACTTTTGAAAATATTTTTTAAATTTATGGAATATATTCTCCTTTAATAATAAATTTAAATTATAATTTGATAAATTATCATCTATAATTTAAGTTTATTATTATATTGAAAATAGCTTAAAATTTCTATATAATTAAGTAATTGCTAAACATTTTTTCATTTTTATGCATATATATTGCATAAAATCTAATTTTAAATGAATAATTGCATATTTATAAAGAATTTTCAGGATAATTATTGCATATTTATTCAGTTAGAGTTATAATTATATCTATGTTAGCAAATAAAGAAAATTATATAAATTTTAATAAATTAAGGGGGCAAACCATTATGAAAAAATTTAACAAAGTTGTTTTAGCTTATTCAGGAGGATTAGACACATCTGTTATAATTCCATGGCTTAAAGAAAACTATGGATGCGAAGTTATTGCAGTTGTAGGTAATGTTGGTCAAAAAGACTCAGAACTTGAAGGCTTAGAAGAAAAAGCATTAAAAACAGGAGCTTCTAAAATATACATAGAAGATTTAACTGAAGAATTCGTAAATGATTATATTTTCCCAACTATAAAAGCAGATGCAGTTTATGAAGGAAAATATCTTTTAGGAACATCTTTTGCTAGACCTATAATCGGAAAAAGAATGGTAGAAATAGCTAAAAAAGAAGGTGCAGATGCAATTTGTCATGGATGTACTGGTAAAGGAAATGACCAAGTTAGATTTGAACTTGCTATAAAAGCTTTCGCTCCAGAAATGGATGTAATTGCTCCTTGGAGAATTTGGGACATAAAATCTAGAGAAGAAGAAATAGCTTATGCTTTAGAAAAGAAAGTTCCAATAAAAATAAGCTATGATACAAACTACAGTAAAGATATGAACCTATGGCACTTAAGCCACGAAGGACTAGACCTAGAAGACCCAGCAAATGAACCAAACTATGCTAAAATTCTTGAACTTTCAAAGACTTTAGAAGCTGCTCCAGATAAAGCAACTTATATAACTCTTACTTTTGAAAAAGGTATTCCAGTAGCTTTAAATGGTGAAAGAATGGATGGAGTTAAATTAATAAAAGAATTAAATAAAGTTGGTGGAGAAAATGCTATTGGTATAACTGACATGGTAGAAAACAGACTTGTTGGTATGAAATCAAGAGGTGTTTATGAAACTCCAGGTGGAACTATCCTTTACAAAGCTCACAAAGATTTAGAAGAATTATGCTTAGATAAAGAAACTGCTCACTTTAAAGAAAGTGTTGCATTAAAGTTTGCTGATTTAGTATATAATGGTCAATGGTATAGCCCATTAAGAGAAGCTCTTTCTGAATTTGTTGATAAAACTCAAGAAACTGTTACTGGTGAAATTAAACTTAAATTATACAAAGGAAACATTGTAAATGCTGGTATGACTTCTCCTTATTCTCTATATAGTGAAGAATATGCAACATTTGGAGAAGATGCTGTTTATGACCAAAAGGATTCTGCTGGATTTATAAATCTATTTGGTCTTCCAACAACAGTTCAAGCTAAGATGAAGGCAAAGACTCAAAGCGAGGGAAAATAATATGAAGCTTTGGGGTGGACGATTTAAAAAAGGTACAAACGACCTAGTTAATGATTTTAATTCTTCCATAAGAGTTGACTCAAGAATGTATAAAGAAGATGTAGAAGGCAGCTTAGCTCATGTAAGAATGCTTGGGAAACAAAAAATCATCCCTTCAAAGGCAAGTAAAAAAATAGAAGATGGCTTAAACGAAATGTTGAAGCGTATGGATAATGGGGTCATAGGTATTGACCCCTCTTCTGAAGATATTCATAGTTTTGTAGAAGGTACTCTTACCTATTATATAGGTGATGAAGGGAAAATGCTTCATACCGGAAGAAGTAGAAATGACCAAGTAACATTAGATTTAAGATTATATCTAAAAAAAGAAATTAAACTAATCATTTCAGACTTAATTGAACTTGAAAAAGTTCTTTCTAAAAAGGCTAAAGAAAATATAGATACAATAATGCCTGGATATACTCATATGCAAAAAGCTCAACCAATTACTCTCTCTCACCATCTTTTAGCTTATGCAGAAATGTTTAAAAGAGATATTGGAAGATTACAAGATACATATAAAAGAACTGATATGATGCCTCTTGGCTCTGGAGCTTTAGCAACTTCTACCTACCCTATTGACAGAGAATTTGTTGCTAAAGAATTAGGATTTTCACAAATCACATTAAATAGTTTAGATTCTGTATCTGATAGAGATTATGTTATAGAAACATTATCTTCTTTATCACTAATTATGATGCATTTATCAAGATTTGCAGAAGAAATAATCCTATGGTGTACTGATGAATTTAAATTTATACAATTAGATGATGAATATAGTACAGGAAGTTCAATAATGCCTCAAAAGAAAAATCCTGATGTTGCAGAACTTGTTCGTGGAAAAACTGGACGTGTCTATGGAGATTTAATAACTCTTTTAACTGTAATGAAAGGAATTCCTTTAGCTTACAATAAGGATATGCAAGAAGATAAAGAAGCTTTATTTGATGCTTTAGATACTGTTACATTATCTTTAAAAACATTTTGTGGAATGATTGATACAATGAAAGTTAATAAAGATAATATGAGAAAAGGTGCCTCTGGTGGCTTTACAAATGCAACAGATGTAGCTGACTACCTAGCAAAACATAATGTTCCATTTAGAACTGCTCACTCAATAGTAGGTGAAATGGTACTTTATTGTATAAAAGAAAATAAAGCAATAGAAGACCTTTCTTTAGAAGAATTTAAAAGCTTCTCTCCTATTTTTGAAGAGGATATATATAAAGCAATAGACTTATTAACTTGTGTTGAAGAAAGAAAGGTCATTGGAGGTCCTTCTTCAGAATCTATAAAAATTCAAATAAATGCTTTAGATAAGTTTATTGAAGAAACTAATTAATTTTATGCCATGTAATAATTTTTTATTGCATGGCAATATAATTTGACTAATTAAGGGGGTATTTTAATGAAATTTAAAGTTATAGATGGTGGTGTTACTGCTCCAAAAGGTTTTTTAGCATCTGGAATACATTGTGGTGTTAAAGAAGGAACAACAAAAAAAGATTTAGCTCTAATATATTCTGAAGTTATGGCAAATGGTGCTGGAATGTATACATTAAATAAAGTAAAAGGAGCACCTATTCAAATTTCTAAAAATCACTTACACAATGGGAAAGCTCAAGCTATCATAGTAAATAGTGGTAATGCTAATACTTGTAATGGGGAAAATGGTTTAAAAGATGCTGAAACAATGACAAAAGTTCAAGCAAAAGCTCTTAATATAGATACTCAAGATGTGGTAGTTGCTTCTACTGGAGTTATAGGAGTACCTTTAAATATAGATGCTATAATAAATGGAATTCCATGCCTTACAAAATCTCTTTCAAAAGATGGTTCAAAAGCTGCTGCTGAATCTATTATGACAACAGATACTTTTATGAAAGAATATTCAATTGAATTTGAAGTTGGTGGAAAAACTATTTCTTTAGGGGCTATTGCTAAAGGTTCTGGAATGATTGAACCTAATATGGGAACAATGCTTTCTTTTATAACTACAGACCTTGCTATTTCTTCAGACCTTTTAAAAGAAGCTTTAAAAGAAACTGTAAGGGTAAGCTATAACAGAATTACTGTAGATGGAGATACAAGTACAAACGATACTGTGTTTTTACTAGCTAATGGTTTAGCAGAAAATGAAGAAATCACAGAAAAGAATGAAGACTATAACACTTTTGTTGAAGCTTTAAAAGAAGTTTGTATAACAATTTCAAAAATGCTTGCTAAAGATGGAGAAGGTGCTACAAAGCTTATAGAATGTACTGTTAATGGAGCTTACACAGAAGATGATGCTGATGTTTTAGCTAAAAGCGTTATAAAATCAAGCCTTGTAAAAACTGCAATCTTTGGTTCTGATGCTAACTGGGGAAGAATTCTTTGTGCTTTAGGATATTCAGGAGCAAACTTTGACCCTGATAAAGTTGATGTTTATTTTGAAAGTGAAGCTGGCTCTATTCAAGTATGTAAAGCAGGTGCTTCATTACCATTTAGCGAAGATTTAGCAAAAGAAATCTTACTTAAAGATGAAGTTAAAATAAAAGTTGATTTATTTTTAGGAGATGCTTCTGTAACTGTATGGGGTTGTGACCTTACTTATGATTATGTAAAAATTAATGGAGATTATAGAAGTTAATAACTTTTTTGGGGGCGAATATTTAAATGAATATTAACGATCGTGCTAAAGTCTTAGTAGAATCTTTACCTTTTATACAAAAATTCAACAATAAAATTATTGTTGTTAAATATGGTGGAAATGCCATGATTAGTGAAGAACTACAAGAAAGCGTTATAAATGATATAGTTTTAATGAAATGTGTTGGTTTTAAACCTGTTATAGTTCATGGTGGAGGACCTTATATCTCCTCTTTTTTAAATAAAATTGGAGCTAAAAGTGAATTTATAAATGGTCTTCGTTATACAGATGAAACAGCTATTGAAGTTGTTCAAATGGTTTTAGGAGGAAAAGTTAACAAAGATTTAGTTGCTTTAATTGAAAAAGCTGGTGGAAAAGCTATTGGTCTTTGTGGTATGGATGGTTCTCTTTTAAAAGCAAAAAAACTTAAAGGTGATGTAGATTTAGGATATGTTGGAGATGTTACTTCTGTAAATACTGAAATTATAAAAATGGCATTAGATTCTGATTATATCCCTGTTATAGGAAGTGTTGCTTTAGGAGAAGATGATAATTGTCTTTATAACATAAATGCAGATACTTGTGCTGCAAAAATCGCTTCTGCCCTAAAAGCAGAAAAGCTAATGCTTTTAACTGATATTGCTGGAGTTATGAGAGACCCTAAAGACCCAGATACATTAATATCTACCCTTAGATTATATCAAGTACCAAAACTAATTGCTGAAGGAGTAATTAAAGGTGGTATGATTCCTAAAATTGATTGTTGTGTTGAATCTGTACGTATGGGGGTTGAAAGAGCACATATAATAGATGGAAGAGTTCCTCATTCAATTATATTAGAATTACTTTCTCCAGAAGGCTTAAAAGGTCTTGGAACAATGATTTATTAGGAGGTTAATTATTATGGAAAATTCATTAATGAACAATTATGCTCCACTATCACCAGTTATTGAAAAAGGTGAAGGAGTAAAACTTTATGATACAACTGGTAAAGAATATATAGATTTCACAAGTGGTATAGGAGTAAACTGTCTTGGATATAATCATCCTAAGTGGGTTTCTGCTATTTCTAATCAAGCTAAAAAATTACAACACTGCTCTAATATTTTCTTAAATCCTGTTACTGTTGAACTTAGTAACAAATTAACTAAAGCTGCTAATATGAGTAAAGTTTTCTTTGCTAACTCTGGTGCTGAAGCTAATGAAGGTGCAATTAAACTTGCTAGAAAATATAGCTTTGATAAATATGGAGAAGGAAGAGCTACTGTTTTAACTTTAAAACAATCTTTCCATGGAAGAACAATTACTACTTTAATGGCTACAGGACAAGATAAATTCCATAAATATTTTATGCCTTTTACAGAAGGATTTGACTATACTCCTGCTAATGACATAGAAGAATTTAAAAAGCATTTAACTGATGATGTTTGTGCTGTTATGATGGAAGCTGTTCAAGGTGAAGGTGGTGTTCACCCATTAAATAAGGATTTTGTTCAAGAAGTATGTAAAATTTGTAATGAAAAAGATATTTTAATTATCTTTGATGAAGTACAAGCTGGTATGGCTAGAACAGGAAAATTATTTGGATTTGAACATTTTCATATAAAAGCTGATATAGTTTCTATGGCAAAAGGACTAGGTGCTGGTCTTCCAATTGGTGCTGTTCTTTGTAATGAAAAAGCTGCTAATACATTTAAACCTGGAGACCATGGTTCAACTTTTGGTGGTAATCCTGTTGTATGTGCTGGTGCACTTGTAGTTTTAGATGAACTTTGTAATGAAGAAAGCTTTAAAGCAATAAGTAAAAAAAGTGAAATTATTAAAAATAGAATAAATGAAGCTAAATTAGAAAATATAGTTGAAGTAAGAGGTCTTGGTTTAATGCTAGGAATTGAAATAAAAGAAGGAACTTCAGCTGATGTACAAAAAGCTGCTATGGAAAAAGGACTTTTTGTTTTAACTGCAGGTCCTAAAGTAGTTAGACTTTTACCACCACTTGTTATAAGTGAAGAAGACCTTCAAAAAGGACTTGATATATTAATAAGTGTTTTAGCTTAACTATTTTGGGGGATAGAATAATGAAAAAAGATTTATTAAAAATGGATGATTTAAGTAAAGAAGAAATTCTTGAAATTTTAAATATTGCTGACCAATTAAAATATGAGCTTAAACATAATATGCCTCATGAACATTTAAAAGGAAAAACTCTTGGTATGATTTTTGAAAAACGTTCTACTAGAACAAGAGTTTCTTTTGAAACAGGAATGTATCAACTTGGAGGAAACGCATTATTTTTAAGTGCAAGAGACCTTCAAGCTGAAAGAGGTGAAGCTGTTGAAGATACTGCTAGGGTTTTATCTAGATTTTTACAAGGAATAATGATTAGAACTTTTTCTCAAGAAGAAGTGGAAACTTTTGCAAAATATGCTACTGTTCCAGTAATAAATGGTTTAACTGATACAGAACACCCTTGTCAAGTTCTTGCAGACCTTATGACAATAAGAGAATATAAAAACATATTAGATGGCTTAAATATTGCCTACATAGGTGATGGACATAATATGTGTAACTCTCTTATAATTGGATGTCTTAAAGTTGGAATGAATTTATCAATAGCTTGTCCTGAAGGATACCACCCTTCAGATTCATATATTAATAGAGGAAAAGAAATTGCTAAAAAGGAAAATGTAACTTTCAATGTTTATAGTTCTCCTGAAGAAGCTGTTAAAAATGCTGATGTTGTACTTACAGATATGTGGATAAGTATGGGGCAAGAAGCTGAAGCTGAAGAAAGAAAGAAAGCTTTTAAAAACTTCCAAGTAAACAATACTTTACTTGAACTTGCAAAACCTAATGCACTAGTTCTTCATTGTCTTCCTGCTCACAGAGGAGAAGAAATTTCAGCAGAAACTTTTGAAGAACATTCAGTTGAAATTTTTGACGAATCAGAAAACAGACTTCATGTTCAAAAAGCAGTTTTATTAAAACTAATGAAAAATAACTAAAATTTTTCATTAAATTGTTTCTTTTTTGCTAAATAAAAGTTATAATATTACTTAGTAAGGTAAAAAGATTTATACTTTTAACCTAAGATTAAATTATTTTTTTTGGAGGTACTTTAAATGTTAGTTTCAGTTAAAGAAATGATGGCTAAAGCTTTAAAAGGTAAATATGCTGTAGGTCAATTCAACATCAACAACTTAGAATGGACTAAAGCTATATTATTAACAGCTCAAGAAAACAATTCACCAGTTATTTTAGGTGTTTCTGAAGGAGCTGGAAAATACATGGGAGGATATGATGTTGTAGTTGGCATGGTTAACGGATTATTAAAAGACTTAAATATATCTGTTCCTGTTGCTCTTCACTTAGACCATGGTAGCTTTGAAGGAGCTTACAAATGTATAGAAGCTGGATTCTCTTCAGTTATGTTTGATGGTTCTCACTACCCAATAGAAGAAAACATAGAAAAGAGTAAGCAATTAATTGCAGATGCTCATGGTAAGGGATTATCTATCGAATGTGAAGTTGGTTCAATCGGTGGAGAAGAAGACGGTGTTATAGGTGCTGGAGAAGTTGCAGATCCTGCTGAATGTAAACAAATAGCTGATCTAGGAGTTGATATATTAGCTGCTGGTATTGGTAATATTCATGGAAAATACCCTGCAAACTGGGCTGGATTAAACTTTGAAGCTCTAGCTAAAATAAAGGAAACAGTTGGAGATATGCCATTAGTTCTTCACGGTGGTACAGGAATTCCTGAAGATATGATAAAGAAAGCTATATCATTAGGAGTTTGTAAGATAAATGTTAATACAGAATGTCAATTAGCATTTGCAGAAGCTACAAGAAAATATATCGAAGCTGGTAAGGACTTAGAAGGAAAGGGATTTGACCCAAGAAAACTTTTAGCTCCAGGTTTCGAAGCTATAAAGGCTACTGTTAAAGAAAAGATGGAATTATTCGGATCAATAAACCAAGCTTAATTTTAACTAAAGCTAAAAGGATTGTTACATAGGTAACAATCCTTTTTTTATTAAATTATCTAAACTTTATATTAATTTCGGTAATCTCACTTTTAGTTCCAACTCTCATATCTGGTCCCCAAACTCCTAATCCAGAAGTTACAACTGAATGCATATCACCCTTTTTTAAATATCCACATCCATTTTCCCAAACAACTTTAGTAAGAATATTTCCAGGGAAAAGTTGTCCATCATGAGTATGCCCACACATATCTAAATCCACACCGCAATCAGATAGTTCCTGTAACTCTCTTGGCTGGTGGTCTATAACAAATATAGGTTTAGATTTATCTAAGCCCTCTGTAAGCTCCTCTGGGTTCTTTCTACCTTTAGATTTTTGTGCTGTTGAATAATCAATACGCCCAATTAAATAAAATTCATTATTAATACACTCTATATCATCACTTAAGAGTTTAATATTTGCCTTTTCTAAAAACTCATCCATACGAGAGTCTATTTCTTTTTTATCCTTTGTTTTAAAAGTAAAGCCTGCTAATATTTTTTCTTCAATATCATGATTTCCATAACATGCATATACTCCATATTTGCTTTTTATTCCTTTTAATGTTTCTTCTAATTTTTCTGGATTATCTAATGCATCATAATCATTATCAAAAATATCTCCTGCAATACATACTAAGTCAGCATTTAGTTTATTTATTTTTTTCACCATTTTTTCCATATCTCTTGTCCCAATACTATATCCAAGATGTAAATCTGCAACCATTACTACTTTCATTGATTTTTCTGTTCCACAAGTTTTATCTATATAAATGTCATAATCAGTATTATAAATATGCTTTGCATGTAGTATTCCATATGTACTAATAAGAATAATAAATAATATGCATATCCCTCCTACTGTTACAAAGGTTTTCTTTGATACTACTATTCTTGTATTTTTAGCCTTTGTATGTAATACTATAATTCTTATTAAATCAAATAAAGCCACAAGTAAAATAATATATAAAAATGTTCCAAGCCAATAGTTACTTATCTGTTTTAATAACCTTTGAAAACTTGAAGTAGGCAATAAAAAGGCTACAACCAATGATGTAGATATAAAAGTATATAAAACTATATATACTATCTTAAACCACTTTTTCTTAAAATACTTTGAACAAGCTTTCATCCATCTTAAATTCCAACGTAAAATATAAAAGTTTATCAAAAAATATATAGGTGCTAATATTATTGCAATCATCTTAATTCCTTCTTTGTAAAATAATAGATTATACTTTGATTATAGCACAAAAAAACTGTAGTAAAATATTAAAACTTTATTCTACTACAGCTTTAAATTTATATTATTTTCTTATGTAAAAAATCTTATACTACAGTTTCTGCAATATTAGTTGCATGGTCTCCTATTCGTTCTAAATTGCTTATTAAATCTAGATAAATTGTACTAGCATTTGCATCACAAATTCTTTCATTTAATCTAGTTATATTATTTTCTCTAAGAACTTTTTCATAATTATTTATTTTTTCTTCCACAGGTTTTATACTTTCTGCTATACTTGAATCTTTATTTTTATAACTATCTAAAGCTATTTGAACAGCTTCTATAGTTCTATCATACATATGAAGAACTTCTTCTCTTGCTTGTGGAGCTATTTTTACATTATTATTTATTTTCTCTGTGGCAAGCTCTACTATATTCTTAGCATGATCTCCTATTCTTTCTAAGTCATTTATAACATGGAAAGTTGCACTTAAAATTTGGCTATCACTTTCTGGAAGTTCATGAGATGAAAGCTGAACTAAATAACTAGTTATAGCTTTTTCTAATGTATTTATAATTTCTTCATTTTCATAAACTTTTTTAATTCTTTCCTCATCATTATCTATAAAGGCTCTCATAGAAAGTTCTACATTGGTCTTAGATATTTCTCCCATTCTTATTGTTTCTTTTAATACTTGAGTTATAGCAACAATTGGAGTTTCTAATAAATTTTTATCTAAATATATTGGTCCGTCCATTGAAAGTTCTTCTTCTCCAGGCATAATTTTATTAACAATACCAACTAATACATTTGAAAAAGGAAGCAAAATTATACTTGTTACTACATTAAATATTGTATGAGCATTTGCTATTTCTTTTCCTACATCCGAAGTCATATAAACAACTACATCTCTAAGATAACCTACAAAAGGTAACATTATTATTACTCCAACAACTTTAATTAATACATTTAAAAAAGCAGCTTTTTTTGCAGCTTTATTACCACTTGTAGATGCTAAAACAGCAGTTATACATGTCCCTATATTACATCCTAAAATAATTGGAATTGCTACTTCAATTTCAATAACTCCAGTTGAACCTAATGCTACTAAAATTCCTGTTGTAGCTGATGAACTTTGAAGTATAGCTGTTGCAACTAATCCTGCTAAAACTCCTAAGAATACGTTATTTCCCATAACATCTATTACTTCTTTAAAGGCGTTAGATTCTTTAAGAGGCTCCATTGCACCTGACATTGTTGACATTCCTAAAAATAATACCCCAAAACCTAATATAATTGCTGCTATATCTTTAGTTTTCTTCTTTTTAACTGTTAAAAGCATTATAGCACCTATTCCAATAAATAGTGGAACTATTGCTTCAAAGTCTAAGGTAACCATTTGAGCTGTTATAGTTGTTCCTATATTTGCACCCATAGTTACTCCTACAGTCTGGCTAAGATTCATAAGACCAGCATTAACAAAACTTACAACCATTACGCTTGTAGCACTTGAACTTTGAATTATTGCCGTTACAATTGCTCCAACAATAACTCCCATAAACTTATTACTAGTAACTTTCTCTAAAATATTTTTTAGATTTTCACCTGCTGCATTTTCTAAGCCCTCTCCCATAAGCTTCATGCCATATAGAAATAAACCTAGACCTCCAATAAGTTGAATTAACATTTGTATGCCATCCATCATACCTCTCCTTTTAACAAAAATTTAACTTTTTTAAATTATTTTTAACTTTCTATCTCGAGGTATAATTATAACATTTTCAGCTTAGTTTTAACAATGAGAAATTTTTACTATTTAATTAATTTAGCATGAATTAGTAATCTACCATCATTAACTTCATAGGTACATGTTGATAAAGTTAATATTTTATCATCTGCTGAAAATTCTCCTATATCTGTACCATAAATTGATTTTCCACTTAATGCTTTTAAATAGCTTAAATATTCTTCATCTGATGAAAAGCTTATTTCATATGGATTAACACTTGCTCTTTCAACATACATAGAAAATATTTCATATTTTCTAACTGTATCCTTTGTACTTATATATATGTACTTGTTAGCTTTAAAAAAGTCAATATCCTTAAACTTATTTAAAGTTGCAAACATACTTCCATCCTTCATATGATGTCCATGTATTACTGTATTTTGGTCTTCAAAAGGATTTTTATTCTCACAAGCTATAAATATTGCTCCTCCATCATTTGCTTCTTTATTAAAATTATGATGTAAATAATAAGAGTTATCTGAAGTTTGAACTATAGGATAATTAACTGATGTATTAGGTACTGTTATCCATCCCTTTATATCTTGGTTTATGCTATAAAGCTTATTATAATCCTCTTCAGATAAAACATATTTATATCTGTCATCATTAACTTCTTCTCCATTTTCTGCACTATTTGTTTCAGGCTCTACAGCTTTTGGCCCATATTCTTTAACAGCTTCATAACTTTTAGCATTTTTATTATATTCATTCCATATTAAAAATAACTTTGTTGATGAACCTATAAATAAAATTAATGCAACTGCAAAAATAATCTTTCTAACTAGCTCTCTTTTTTGTCCTTTCATATATTCTATTCTCCTTTATTTTTTTAATTAATTTTTTATTTATAATAATTATACTAATTAATCATTCCATTTTCTACATAATATTTGTTTTGTACAATATATTTAATCTTTCTTTTTTCTAATTTGCTACTATGATATAATTATTTCATAATATTTTATTAGGAAGTGTTTTAATGAAAGAATTAGAAACTAGAATTATAAAAATTGATGTAGCAAGTATAAGAAAGCTTTTAATATCTTTAGGAGCTGAAAAGGTTAAAGAAGAAAATCAAATAAATGACCTTTATGACTTTGAAGATGGAAAACTTTTATCTCAAAAAGGTTATGCAAGAATTAGAACTGTAGATGACTTACTTCATAACAAACAAATAATTTTTATGACAACAAAAAAAATGCTTTCCCAAGGAAAATTTAAAGAAATGGAAGAAAATGAAGTTATTGTAGATAATAAAACTGCAGCTGAAGGAATTTACAAATCCTTAGGCTTAATTCTTAAACAATCAATTCAAAAATTTAGAGAAAGTTATAAATTAGAGGATGCTCTTATTGAAATTGATATTAATGATAAAAATTTCTGCCCATTCCCTTACATTGAAATAGAAACAGACTCAGAAGAAAAACTAGAAAAAATAGTTAAGCTTCTTGGTTATACTATGGAAGATACAACTTCTAAAACAATATATCAACTTATAGAAGAAAATAAATAATTTTTTAAAAAAGCACAACTATTTTTACTAAAAAGTTGTGCTTTTATAAATCTAATAGTTTTGAAACAAGTTAAGTTTTACTATTTATTTAATTTTTCTCTTCTTTTAGTAGATTTAATAAAATATTCTTTTAAAGCTTCTTTATCATTATCATATATAGCTTTCTTTATTAAATCTAGTTGTAATTCAAAGTTATTTATAGCTTTTAGAAGGTTGTCCTTATTTCCTAAGAAAAGTTCACTCCATAAATCTTCATTTATATTTGCTATTCTTGTTAAATCTCTATAGCTATCTCCTATAAAGCTTCCTGTGTCTCTTCCTTCTTCATCACTATTTATAAGAGCTACTGCCATTGCATGTGGAAGTTGAGAGGTAAAGCCTATCATTTCATCATGAAATTCTGGTGTTATTCTTCTTACCCTTTTAAATCCTATTTCATAGGCAAGGTCTTCTATTACTTTTATATTTTCCTCTTTATTTCTTTCAATAGGAGTTATTATGTAATTAGCACCTTTAAATACCTTACTTGAGGCAAAATCTATTCCTCTCTTTTCTCTTCCTGCCATAGGATGTCCAAAAACAAAGTCAACATTTTCTGGAAGTATTTTTGTTATTTCATTTATAAACATTCCTTTAATACCAGTTGCATCTGTTATTATAGCTCCATCTTTAAAATTATCTTTATTACTTTCAACAAAATTTTCCACTAACTTAGGATATATAGATATAATAACTAAATCTGCTTCTTTAAGAAATTCCTCTCCCTTTGGAGAGCCCTTCTTTATTATTCCAAGTTCTTCAGCTTTTTTTATTGTTTCTTTGTTTGTATCAATTCCAAATACCTGTTTATATCCTGCTTCATTAAGAGCCATTGCAAAAGAACCACCTATAACCCCTAATCCTACTATAACAATTTTCATCTACTTGCACTCCCCAACATAGATTTTTTTCTTAATTATTTAATATTTGCTAATGCATCCATAGCCATTATATAGCCATATTCTCCAAAGCCTGCAATTTGTCCAATACAAGCTGGTGCTGTAACTGATTTTCTTCTAAATTCTTCTCTAGTATGTATATTAGATAAATGTACTTCTACAGCTGGAATGTCAAATCCTTTTAATGCATCATGAATAGCATAACTATAGTGTGTATAAGCTCCAGGATTAATTATTATTCCTTCATATTTTTCAAAATATGCCTTTTGAATAAAATCAATTATTTCTCCTTCACTATTACTTTGAACCATAAGTATCTCATGATTTCTTTTTTTACCTTCTTCTTTTACATAATTACAAACATCTTCATAATTTCTTGTACCATAAATATTTTTTTCTCTTACCCCTAGCATATTAAGGTTAGGTCCATTTATAATCATAATTTTCATTTTTTTGCACCTCTTATTTTTTATTAAGAATATCCATAATAATATCTATAGTATCTCTTAAATACCCTTTATTCAAGATTATTATATCTGCTGCATTTTTATATAATTCGTATCTTTCTTCGTAAAGACTATATAGCTTTTCTTTTCCATCTTTAAGGAGAGGTCTTGAATTTATATCCACATCATTTAAAATTCTTTCCACAGGTCTGTCTATAAAAAGAATTGTACAATTTTTCTTTAGTATTTCTATATTTTTTTCTCTTTTTACAACTCCACCACCAGATGCAATAATTGTATTATTTAATTTTGCAAGTTCTTCACAAGCTTTTGTTTCAAAGTCTCTAAAGTTTTCTTCACCTGGTTCAAAAAGTTCTTTTATTGTTTTCTTTGTCATTTGTTGAATATATAAATCCATATCACAAAACTTATAATTTAACTTTTTAGCTAAAACCTTACCTACTGTAGTTTTTCCACAGCCTGGCATACCTATTAAAACTATATTACTCTTTAACTTTTCCATGATGTATGCTACCTCTATATAAATTCCTTATTAAGTTCTTCATAAATTTCATTTAATACTTTTTCATCTATAGTTATATCTTGCCATATTTCTTCTGATTTAATTGCTTGTCCAACAAGCATATATAAACCACCACAAGTTTTTTTACCTAATAAATTCCCAAGTCTTAAAAATTCAGTTTCTTTTGGATTATAAATTATATCCACAAGACTAGAAAAGTTATTAACAACTTCTTCTCCCACTGGAGATTTTCCTACATTAGGATACATTCCAACAGGAGTTGTATTTACTAAAACATCCCCTTTTATTTCTTTAAGGTCTTCATAATCAATTAAAATAGCTCTTGAATCTAAGCCTTCCTTTGGAGATTTATTTCTACTTACTACATAAAGCTTGCTAACTTCTTTATCTAAAAGATATGTTATTATTGCTTTAGCAGCTCCTCCATATCCAAGTACAACTGCTACTTTTCCTTTAACTTCTATATTGTTTATTTCTAACATTTTTCCAAAGCCAAAGTAATCTGAATTATATCCATAAAGCTCTCCACCTTTAAGTAAAACTGTATTAACAGCTCCAATTTTCTTAGCTTCATCAGAAATATAAGAAAGTTGTTTCATTATTTCTTGCTTATATGGAATTGTAACATTAACTCCTTTTATTCCTAAAAGTTTTATACATTCTCCTACTTTATGTATTTCATCTTTTGGAATAGGTAAAAGTTTATAGGCAGCTTCTATATTTAATTTTTCAAATACCTTTTTGTGTATTACAGGAGAAAGACTATGACCTAGTTTTTCTCCTAATAGTCCATAAAACTCCATAACATCCCCCTATTTAATTGCAGTTTTGTATGCTCCTAAAAGCTTAAAGTATTCAGAATTAGCTTCAATAAGCTTTAATGCTTTTTTAACCTGATAATTTTCTAAAGTACCTTCAAAATCTACATACAAGAAATATTTCCATGAATTATCATTCATTGGTCTTGATTCTATTTTTATCATGTTTATATTATTTTCTGCAAAATGTCTTAATAATCTATATAAAGTACCAGCTTCATTTTCTAATGAAAATACTACACTTACCTTATCAGCATCTGGAACTACAGCTAAGGTTCTTGAAATAACCACAAATCTTGTAAAGTTATCTTCTTGATTATTAATATTTTCTTTTATTATCTTAAGTCCATAAACCTCTGCTGCTTTTTTACTTGCTATAGCAGCTTTACTTTTATCTCCTAAGTCTTTAATAAGCTTTGCACTTATTGCAGTATTATGGAAAGGAATAAGCTTCCAATGATTATACTGACTTAAAAATTCACTACTTTGTTCAATTCCTTGAGTATGTGAATAAACCTCATCAATTTCTTCTAATATTGCTCCATCTAATCCAATTAAGTTTTGTTCTATCTTTATACATTCTTCTCCAACTATGTAAAAGTTATATTTTCTTAATAGGTCATAGGTAGCAGAAATTGCTCCAGTAGAAGAATTTTCTATAGGTATTATTCCATAATCAAGCTTTCCTTCTTCAAGGGCTTGAAATACATCTTCAAATTCTTCATAAGAAGTTTTTTGTACACATTCTCCAAAGAACTTATCAAGTGCCTCTTCTGAAAAAGAGCCTTGAACTCCAGGGTATCCTACTTTACTATTTTTCTTTATAGGTTGTGTATTTATTTCTATTTCCTTAGATTTTTTACCTGATAAAATCTTTCTTTTTTGAAGTCCTCTACTTATTTCCATTGTAGCATTTAAAAATTTTACTACTTCATCTGAATAATCTTTATTTTTTAAGTTTGCAAGAGCTTTACCTATTACAACTTCTTCTCTTCCCTTTTGAAAAATATCAAGATTATTATCTTTTTTATATTGAGCTACCTTTAAAACTTCATCCATTCTTTTTTCAAAAAGAGCTATAAGTTGTTTATCTATTTCATCAATTTCTTTTCTAAAATCTTCTAAACCTGACATCCATTCTTCTCCTTTATTAAATCAAGAATTCCAATAGCTACTACAGCTTCAATTACTGGTATAGCTCTTTGAACTATACAAGGGTCATGTCTTCCTACTATTTCTAATTCTTCATTTTTCTTAGTTGAAATATTTATTGTATCTTGTTTTCTTGAAATAGATGGTGTAGGTTTTATTGCTGTTTTAAATATTATAGGCATACCATTTGTTATACCTCCTAATATTCCTCCATTATTATTAGTTTTTGTTTTTACCTTGTCTCCTTCATAATAGAAAGAATCATTACTTTCTGAACCATAAAGTTCTGTTATTTTAAACCCTAAGCCAAATTCAACACCTTTTACAGCTGGAACTGAAAATAAAAGATGTGATAGTCTTGATTCTACTGAATCAAAAAATGGGTCCCCAAGTCCTGCTTCTATTCCTACTACAGCACATTCAATTACTCCACCAACTGAATTTAAATCATTTTTAGCTTCTAAAATAACATTTCTCATTTCTTCTTCTTTTGAAGGGTCTAATAAAGGAAGTTCTTTACTTCTTAATTCCTTTAATTGTTCACTTGATATACTTGTGTAATCAAAAGACTTATCTTTTATATTTTTTATACTTTTTACATGAGCTCCAATTTCTATACCTTTAGATGCTAATATTTGCTTACATATTGCACCTGCAAATACTAATGGTGCAGTAATTCTTCCAGAGAAGTGTCCCCCACCTCTATAATCGTTAAAACCACTATATTTAACTGCTCCTGTATAATCTGCATGACCTGGTCTCATTAAATCTTTAAGTTTTCCGTAATCCTTAGAGTGTTGGTCTCCATTTCTTATAATTCCACAAAGAGGTGTTCCTGTTGTTTTTCCATTAAAATATCCACTTAATATTTCTGGAATATCACTTTCTTTTCTTGCAGTAGATAAACTACTTCTTCCTGGAGCTCTTCTCTTCATTTCACCATCAATCATGTCTAAATCTAATTCAAAACCTGATGGAAGTCCATCTATTGTTATTCCTATGGCATTTCCATGAGATTCTCCAAATATAGAGACCTTTATATTATTTCCCCACATTCCACTCATCAAATTTTCCTCCTAATGCTTTAAAATCATCAAAAAATTGTGGATATGATTTAGATACACATTCCCAATCCTTTAATATTATAGGCTCTTTGCATCTGCTTGATACAATTGCTAAAGTCATGGCTATTCTATGGTCTTTATGGCTCCATACTTCAACTCCACCATTAAGTTCACTAACACCATCTATTACTAGTCCTTCTGGTTTTTCCTCTACCTTAGCTCCTAATTTATTAAGCTCTACTGCCACAGCATTTAACCTATCACATTCTTTTATTCTTAATCTTTTAGCATTTATTATCTCAGTTCTTCCTTTGCTTAAAGCTGCTACAGCAGATAATACTGGAATAATATCCGGGCATTGAGATGCATCTATAAGTGTGCTTTTTAATTCATCAACTTTTCCACTTATTTTTCCATCTTCTTTATTATAAACCATTCCCATTCTTTCTAAAATATCTAAAACTTCTCTATCTCCTTGAAGAGAATCTTCTTTTAAATCTAAAAGTTTAACATTATCTCCTAAAGCATCTCCACTTAAGAAAAATGCAGCTTGAGAATAATCTCCTTCAACTCTATAGTCTCTACTTATATATTCTTGATTTCCTTTTATTATAAATTCTTTATAATCATTATTTATTATTTCTATTCCAAAATCCTTCATTGCAGATAAAGTTAAATCTAAATATCCCTTAGATTCAAGTTCAGTAGTAATAATTATTTTAGAATCTCCATCTAAAAGAGGAAGAGTAAACATTAATCCAGTTATAAATTGAGAACTTATATTTCCTTTTACTCTAAATTCTCCAGCCTTTAAAAGTCCTGATGTAACTAAATCTAAAACTCCTTCTTTATAACTATATTCAATGCCTTGTTCATCAAAGATTTCATAATATGTATTTAAAGGTCTTTTTCCTAAATTTCCTCTTCCTATAAATCTTGTTACTCCTTTAAAGGCAAGAGCTATTGGAACTAAAAATCTTAATGTAGAACCTGATTCATTACAATCTATTACTCTTTCTTTTTCTCTTTTTATATGATTTTTTGGGCTTTTTATTCCTGTAATTGTTAATACATCTTTATCTTGTTCAATTACTGCCCCTAAAGATTTCATAGCCTCACTTGTAGCTATTATATCATCAGACATATCAATATTACTTACCTTACTTATTCCATTTCCAAGAGCTGCACAAATTACAGCTCTATGTGCCATACTCTTTGATGGTGGAATTTTAACCTCTCCTTTAAGAGACGTTGGATAAATTTTTAAATCTGCCATTAATTAACCCCCTCAAAAACTTTATTTAGTTCATAATATTATCTAAACATATTTTATCACTTATATAAAGCCATCTCTATAAAAAAGTTAAATTTCTCTTCCTACTGCTTTAGCTATAACCTTTAGTTCTTCTACTAGTTTTCCATAAACACTTGGTTTTATTGATTGTTGTCCATCACACCATGCACAAGCTGGATTATTGTGAACTTCTATTATTAATCCATCACAACCAACTGCTACTGCTGCTTTTGCTAATGGGTCAACCATCCACCATTTTCCTGCTGCATGGCTTGGGTCTACAACTACTGGTAAATGACTTAATTTTTTAACTGCTGGAATAGCACTTAAATCTAATGTATTTCTTGTGTAAGTTTCATAAGTTCTTATTCCTCTTTCACAAAGAATTACATTTTCATTTCCTCCAGCCATTATATATTCAGCTGACATTAACCATTCTTCAATTGTTGCACATAATCCTCTCTTTAAAAGAATTGGTTTTCTTGTTTTTCCTAATTCCTTTAATAATTCAAAGTTTTGCATATTTCTTGCTCCAACTTGAATAACATCAACATCTCTTTCAAATACTTCTATATCATATGGAGACATAAGTTCTGTTACTATTGGAAGACCTGTTTTTTCCTTTGCCTTCTTTAATAACTCTAATCCATGATATTTTAATCCTTGGAAAGCATATGGTGAAGTTCTTGGCTTAAAAGCTCCTCCTCTTAAGAAGTTAGCTCCTATTTTCTTAACATCTTCAGCTATTCCTATTATTTGTTCTTCAGTTTCTACTGAACAAGGACCTGCTATCATTGCAAGTTTCTTTCCACCTATTTTTTCTCCACATACATCTACTATTGTTGGTTCTGGATGAAATAATCTATTTGCTTTTTTGAAAGGTTCTGCAACATGCATAACTTTTTCTACAATTTCATTTGCTCCAATTTGTGTTTCATCAATTTTACTTGTATCTCCAACTAATCCTAATATACTAAGTTCCTTTCCTATTACAGGATTTACTTCAACCCCTTGTTTTTCAAGATTTTCTGTAAGGATTTCAATTTCTTTTTCGTCTGCATTTGGTTTTAAAATAACTATCATTTTTTTATTCCTCCTTAAATTTTGATATAAAAAAATAGAGCTCTTAATGAGCTCTTAAATTATCAATTTGTAAATATAGTTTTAAATTACATATTGTTATTTATAGATTTAAACACTCATTAGAAAAGAATTATTTTTGTTTTTATTGCAGAAAAAATAGCCAGCGCTAAAATAAAAGCCCCAGAAGATAAAATAATAAAAGCTATTTAATTTTGCTGATAATTCTTTTATAATTCCCTTCATAATTTCCTCCATAAATAAACTTTATGTATTTTAAGTATATTTTATATGTTTTATAATATATAGTCAACATGTTAGGAAAATTATTATTAATTCATTAAAAAATAATTATATTATTTTTTAATGAATTAATTTATAAAATTGGAGATATTAATCTTATTATAGATTCTCTTATTCTTAATGTAATACTTCTTTTATCATATTCTTCTTTAGTCATAACTTTACAATCTTCAATATCTTTAAAAAATTGTGTTTCAAGATTATTTGCTACTCTGTCATCATATATAAAAGCATTTACTTCAAAATTTAATGAATAACTTCTCATATCCATATTTGCAGTACCTACTGTACATACCTTTCCATCTGCTACTATGGTTTTTGCATGTATAAATCCATTTTGATACAAATATACCTTTGCTCCAGCATTTAATAAATCTCCTATATAGGCACTAGCTGCCCACTTCATAAATATATGGTCTGGTTTTCCTGGTATTATAAGTCTTACATCTACTCCTGATAAAGCTGAAAGTTTTAATGCTTCAAGCATAGGTGAATCAGGTACAAAATAAGGAGTTTCTAAATATACATATTTTTTTGCATTATTTATCATTTTCATATAAGCATTTTTAATATATTCTTCATTATGGTCAGGGCCACTTGTTACAATTTGTATTGCAATATCCCCATCTCTTATTGGATTTTTAGGATAGAACTTACTAAAATCCTCTATTTCCTCTCCTGAGGCATAACACCAATCAAGTAAAAATCTATTTGTTAAATCATTAACTGCTTCTCCTCTTATTCTTATATGGGTATCTCTCCAAAATCCTATATGTTTGTTTTCATTTATGTATTCATCACCAACATTAAAACCACCAATATAACCATATTCTCCATCTATTACAACCATTTTTCTATGGTTTCTATAATTTATACGAGTATTTACATGAGGAAAAATTCCTGGAAAAAATATTTCAAACTTACCACCGTTTTTAGTAAAGTTTCTTAATGACCTTCTTGTTACCTTATATGAACCCATACTATCTACTAAAAATCTTACTTCCACACCTTCTGCTGCTTTTTCCTCTAAAATACTCATTATTTTCTTACCTAATCTATCTGGTCTTATAATATAGTATTGAATGTGTATAAATTTTTTTGCATTTTTTAAATCTTTAATAAGTTGTGCAAATTTATCTACTCCATTATAATAAACATCAACTTCATTGTTATAAGTACACTTAGCCCCTGAGTGAGTATAATTCATTCTAATAAGGTCTAAATACTGCTCTCCACCAATATGCTCATGTTCTTTACTGGTAAAGTCCTTTGAAAGTTCTCTTCTTTTTATTGTATCAAATTCTTTTTTTTCTTTAAAAAGCCTTGCTCTGCTGAAATTTTGACCTAAAAGAAGGTAAATGATAAATCCAAGCCCTGGTAAGACTATCATTATCATAAGCCATGCCCAAGTAGTTGAAGGGTCTTTTCGTTCTATAAATATTAATGAAAATGAAAAGAAAATATTAGCTATAACTATTATAAACCCTATAAGGATAATTATATGTGCCATAAGCCCTTACCTCCTTTAACTCTTTTTAATTAAATAATCCAAAAAATCTTGAGTTTTTCTTTAATTGTTCCTTTGCTTTTTCATTGCCAGGATTTATTTTTAAAACTTCTTTAAAATCTTTAATTGCTTCTTTTTTCTTTTTTAATTTACTATAAGCAAGACCTCTTGTATAGAATAGTCTTTCACTTATTTCATTTTTTAAACCTTCTGTATAGCTTTCTATAGCTGCAGAAAGATTTTTAAGCTTTTCATAACATTGACCTGTCATATAATAAACATCTTCATCTGGTTCAATCTCTAATAGATTTTTAAATATATCTAAAGCTTTTTCATATTTCTTCATTCTATAATTTAATATACCAATATTATACTTTACAAATAAAGCCTTAGGATTTATTTCTAATGCTTTTTTAAAATCATTTAAGGCATCAGAATACTTTTCCATATCCATATAAACAAGTCCTCTTTGATTATGATAAGAGGCATTAGGTTTATCAACACGTTCTATTGACTCATCAGCATATTTTAAAGCTTCTTTTAACATTTCCTTTTCAGAATATATTTTTGATAAATTATAATAGCAAGCTGCATAATTTTCATCTTTCTCTAATGCTATTTTATAATATTTTTTTGATTCTTCATAGTTTTCTCTTATCTGATTTATTCTTGCTATGTTAAAATAAAAATATTTATGATTTGGGTCTACTTCTATACCTTCATAAAATATTTTTAAAGCTTCATCATATTCTTCCTTATCTAAATAACATACTCCTAAATTATTATACCCATCTTCAAAGTTTGGATTTGATTCAATTGCTTTTTTATACTTTTCTATAGCTTTATCAATCTCTTCCATTTCATAATAGATTTCTCCAAGTTGATTCCATGCATAAGTATAACTTGGAATTATTTCTGTTGCTTTACTATAGTCTTCTATTGCTTTTTCCTTTTCTCCCATACATAAATAGGTTAACCCTCTATTTGCAAGACAATAGGCATAATCAGGGTCACATTCTAAGGCTTTTGTATACCACTTTAAGGCTTCTTCATATTCCTTCTTTCCATGATATACTTCTCCTAATTCATCATATACAAAAGGATAATCTGAATTTATATTTAAGGCTTTTTCATATTCTTCAATAGCCTTATCTATATCACCTAAATTTCTATAAGTAATTCCCTTATCTGCATAATAATATTCATATGCTGAAGGGTCTATTTCTATAGCCTTGTCATAATATTCTATAGCTTTTTCATATTCTTTTAACTCATTATAAGCTCTTCCTATTTCATTATAAGGTTGAGACTGTTCTGGAGCAATTTCTATAGCTTTTTTAAAGTCTTCAATTGCTTCTTCATATTTGTTTTTTGAAGCATAAGCTCTTCCTCTTTTTAAATAAAGGTACCCTCTTAAATCATCTACTTCAATTCCTTTTGTGTACCATTCTATATCTCTTTCATCATTCATCATCTTATATGCATCAGCTTTAAACATATAATAATTAGATTTTGTAGGGTCTATTTCTATAGCCTTATCATAATATTTTACTGCCTTTTTATAATCTTTCTTTACATACCAGCAGTGTCCTATGCCTGTATATGCATTAGTTAAATTTTCATTTATTTTAATAGCCTTTTTATAAGACCTTAGGGCCTCCTCCACATTTTCTAAGGCATACTCAGCTTCTCCCTTTTCATAATATAAATTATCATCTTCTATTCCTTGTTCTATAGCTGATTTACAAACTCTTAAGGCCTCTTCATTTCTTGCTATTCTATTATTTATTTCTGCCTTTACAGCATAGGCTGCAGCCATTGTAGGAGATATATTTAATGCTTCTTCACAACACTGAAAAGCTTCTTCATAGTTTCCCATTTCACAAAGAATTTTTCCTTTGTTTTTATATGCATGAGCCATGCCACAATTAATTTCTAAGGATTTATTACAACACTCTAAAGCCTCTTCATATCTTTCCATTTCACATAAAAGACTTGCTTTATTATTATACATAGTATCTAATGCATAATTATTTTCTATAGCTTTGTTATAAAAACTTAATGCCTCTTCTCTTTTATGAATATCCTGTAATACACTTGCTTTTCCTCCAAGAGCTTCACCATTTTTTTCATCAATTTCTAATGCCTTATGAAAATAGTTTAAAGCTTTATCTAGCTTTCCTAAATAATAATAAGCATATGCCATTAAAGTATAAAGTTTCTTTTTATCTTCCTCATGGTTTTCTTCAAGCTCTTTACATATTCTTATTGCATCTTCATATTTTTCATTTTGAAAATAGTCATTTGCTAAAGAAAAGCTTGCTACACTTTCATTTTCTAATTCCTTAATTAAATAGCTATTTACACTTTTTAATCTATTTCTAGTAACTTTATCATATTCATAAGTTAAGCTTAACTTATAATAATATTTTTTAGCCTCTTCCATATTCCCTAATGAATAATAACAATTAGCAATTCCTGAAATAGCTCCTAAACTTTCTGGTGCTATTTCTAATGTTTTTTGAAAATCTTTTAAAGCTTTTTCTATTTCTCCCTTTCTTAAATATCCTCCAGCCCTTAAAAAATATCCTTCTCCACATTCAGGATTTTCTTCTATTACTTCATCAAGAACATTAATTCCTTTAGAAACTTCATCTATTTTAAAAAGATATCTACTGTTAAGAAGTTTTAAATCTTCATGATATGGTGCAATACTCATAGCCTTATCTATACTTTTTTTAGTATCATAAAGATTAGTACTATATACATAATAATCACCATCATAGTAACTTCTTATAAACTCATCATGATTTATATTTTCATCCTTTTTAAACAATTCATATTTTAAATTAAATTTACCATCTATATTAGCATAAACATAATTTATAAATGCTGGGGGGAACTTTTCTTTAAGTTCCTCCTCTTTTTCTTTCCATTGAAAATAATCATTTAAAATTTCCCATATAGCTGTTGGAAAATAACTTTTTTCCATTAAAAATTCTAATAACTTATAGCTTACTTCATTAGAAGTTTCTAATTGAAAACATACATCTTCTTTTAATAATTCTCTCCAGTTATCTTCTTTAATTCTTTCAAAAAAGTTATCATAAAGTTCTTTAACTTTTTTCATAAATTCATCTACTGGTGTTAATTCTTCTTCCTTTGTTTCTTCTATTTCTTCTTGTTTTAATGCACTTTCATAAGCTTCTCTAAGTTTTTGAAATCCTTCTGGGTCATCTTCTGGATTATATTCACTTAACTTATTCATATAAGCTTCACGTATAACATTTCTATCTTTAGTTGGTTCTATTCCTAAAAACTCCCAATAATTCATAGTTAAAACTCCTGTTCTCCTTCTATTTCATTTAATAATTTCTTTAATTCCTCATAAGCCCTAGATATTTCTCTTTCATCCTGTTTGTCTAAAGCATCTTCAAAATCACTTATTCCTTGTGCTATATAAGTTCTAGCAAGGCCTATAGATTCTTCATAAAGTCTTTCTCCTCTAGCTATTAAATGTTTATTTTCTTCCTTTTCTCTTGGATGAATTTTTATCTCTTTAAGCTCTTCTAATCTTTCTTGAACTTCTTCCTTTGACATATGACCTGGATTTTTTTCTATAACCATAGTTTTCTTTACTCCAGTTGAAACTACAGTAACCTCTACTTCTAATATTCCATTAATATCATAAGTATATCTTACATCTATTGCCTGTTCTCCTCCTCTTGAAGGTGGTACTGATACAGTTATTTCTCCAAGCAATATATTTTCCTTAGCTAGTCTGCTTTCTCCTTGAAGTATTTCTACTGATATTTTCTTTTGATTATCCTTTACTGTATATAATCTTTCAACTCTACTTACTGGTATTACTGTATTTCTTTCAATTATAGGGAAAAAGTGTCCACTTTCATAATAACCACCTGGTTTTTGAATTGAAGTATTTGTTCCTAAGGTATAAGGGCATACATCTGTTAAAACTATTTCCTTTATTGCCTTATCTCTTTTTTTCATAGCTGCCTGAACAGCTGCTCCCATGGCTACAACTTCATCAGGATTTATATTTGTTGCAGGAAGTCTTCCAAATAATTTTCCTACAAATGAACGTATTAAAGGAAGTTTTGTTCCACCACCAACTAATACTATAGTATCAATTTCTTTAAGCTTTATAGCAGCATCACTTAAAGCTCTTTCTATAGGCTTTCTAAGTTTTGCTAAAAGTAATTCACAATCTTTTTCAAATTCACTTGAAGATATTGTTTCTTTTATTTCTTTATCATCAATTTTTATAGAAAGTTCTGCAATTTTTTCTTTTGAAAAGTTTCTCTTAGAAACTTCTGCTTGTTTTCTTAATAAATTATAGGTTTTAGAGTCTAAATCATTTAAGTCTAAATCATTTCTTCTTGCAAATATCTCCATTAAAACCTTTGTAAAATCTTCTCCTCCAAGATAGTTATCTCCTGCAACAGCTCTAACTTCCATTATGTTTTTATATAATTCAAGAACAGAAATATCAAAAGTTCCTCCACCTAAATCAAAAACTAGGAATTTAGTATTTGCATTTTTTTCATGTAAGCCATAGGCAATAGCTGCTGCTGTAGGTTCATTTATTATACGTTCAACCTTAAGCCCTGCAAGTTCACCTGCTCTTTTAGTTGCCTTTCTTTGAGTGTCATTAAAATATGCTGGAACACTTATAACAGCCTCTGTTACTTCTTCCCCTAAAAATTCTTCTGCATCAGCTTTTAAATTTCTTATTATTAATGAAGATAATTCCTCTGGTAAAAACTTTTTATCTCCAAGTTTATATTCTTTTTTAGTACCCATATGTCTTTTAAATAAAGAAGCTGTACTTTCTGGATGTGTTATTTGACGCTCCTTTGCTATTTTTCCAACAAAAACCTCTCCATTTTCATCAACACTTACAATTGAAGGAGTTAGAGTTTCTCCATATACATTTTTTATTACTACTGGTACATTATCTTTAAAACATGCTACTAAACTATTTGTTGTACCTAAATCGATTCCTACTATAGCCATATCTAAACCCTCTCTTTCTAATTAAAATTATCATCAACTTTAAAATTTTTAATAATACTTTCCACTATAAAACAATAAGTATCTTTATCATATTTTAACTTTGAATTACTATTTTTATATTCAAGTAAAAATTGAGACATAATTTTATCTTTTTCATTATAATCTATATCATTTAATCCTAATGCCTCTTTTGCTATATTCACATATTCTTTATCTAAATGATTTCCTTCATAAAACATTAAAAACATTTTTCCTGCATAGGCTGCTATATCTTTATTGCTATCTAATATAACTTTATCAATACAATTAAAAGCTTCCTCTCTTTGTTCAAGATAAATTAAACATGTAGCTTTAACATAATTTGATATTATTGCATCATTATCATTATCAAGATACCATTCAAGCCACTCTAAAGCGCCCTCATATTGTTCTACTTCTCTAAGAATTAATGCTTTTTCTACTGCAATTAACTCTCCATTATATCCAAAATCAATTATATTATTACATACATCCATAGCGTCTCTATACTTTTTCTCTTCTCTTAAAATTTTACTTTTTTTAAGATTTGCATCTGGATAGTTTGGACATATTTCTATAGCTTTATCTAAACATTCTAAAGCCTCTTTATCCTTTTTAGTTTTATAATATGCTTCAGCTAAATTATTATAAAAAACTTCTTTATCATAATTAAATTTTTCTGCTACTTTAGCTATTTTAAATGCTTCTTTATATTTATTAAGTTTATTTAATACACTTATTAATCTATTATATACAGGTTCATATTTTTCATCTAAAGAATTTGACTTTTCATAAGCTTCTAATGCTTCATTGAATTTTCCCATCTCTTCTAAAAATATTCCCTTATATAAATAAGTTCTTGGATTTTTAGGTTCAATTTCAATTGCCTTATCTACATAATTAATTCCTTGTTCTAATGTATATAAATTCTTTATTACATAGGAATATGTTAAAAGAGCATCTACAGAATTTATGTCACCAACTTCTTTGTATATTTCATCTGCTTCTTCAATATTTCCTAATAAAAATTTACTTTTTGCAAGACTTAATTTTTCATCATAAGTAAGTTCTTCTTTTTCCTCTAACTTATCAATTATAAATTTATTAGCACTTGAAAAATAATTAGATACATTAGCATCTTTTCTATAATGATACACTGTTTTAAAAGTTTCTCTTCCTTCTTCATATTTTTCAAGATTAAGTTCTATTCTGCCTAAGGAAAACATTATCTTTTCATTATTCTTATCTAAATTATAAGCCTTTTTTAAATCATTATAACCTTCATCTTTTTTACCTACCTTGCAAAAAAGCTTTCCTCTTTCATATAAACATTCTGCACTATTAGGATTTATTTCTAAACTTCTGTTAAAGTAATGAAAGGATTCATTAATTTTATTTATTTCTTCAAAATATTTTCCTTTTAAAATAAAAACTTTTTCATTCTCTAAATTTTCTTTTTCTAATTCTTTAATAATTCTATCAGCTTCAAATAAATTTTGAGCATCAATTTCTAAAGATGCTTTCTCATATAACTCTTTTAAATTTTCTTTAAGCATATAACTAATTCTCCTTAAAATATATAAACTATTATTATTATCTCATATAATACCAAATTAACAAATATTTATATCAAAAAAAGCTATCAATTTTTTTGATAACTTTTTAGAGTTTTGACATATAAATGACACAAAATAATCATATAATAAAATCATAAAGTAAATATTTTTTTCATATTAATAAGATAATTTGTTTATCTTACCTAACTTATGTTAGGATTCCCCCATTTTAATATAACCATCTCCCCCAAGATGGAAAAATCCCGAGGTTTCCCCCAATTCCTCGGGATATTTTTTTATTTATTATTTAAATGCCACACCCTTTATTACTTTATAGTATATTTCATTTCTTTTCTTAACACATTGCCATTTTCATCTTTTACATCTACATATAATGTTTTATTTCCTGCTTTATTAGCTTTCCATGTACAACTATTTAATATTGAATAATCTCTTATTACTGCCCAGTTTCCTGTTGTATTGTCTTTTAATAAGAATTTGTATTGTAATACTCCTGTTCCACTTGCAACTGCACTTAAAGTTATTTCTGTTCCTCTTATTTGTGGTGAAGTTTTATTTGCAATAAAACTATTTATTTTTAAATTTTTATCTATTATTAAATAGTTAATGCCCTTTCTAATTGTATTTCCTGTACTATCTTTTACATCTACATATAATGTTTTATTTCCTGCTTTTGTTGTATACCATGTAAATGTATTTGAAGTTTGAAAATCTGTTAACTTATACCAATTTCCATTTTCATCTTTTATTATAAATTTATATTGTAGTTCTCCTTTACCCTCTGCATCTACTTTTAAATTTATATAATTTCCTACACTTTGTGGAGACACTTTATCTGTTGTAAAACTATTCACTTTTAATATCTTCTCTTCTTTAGCATATTTATAAGTTACTATTATTGTTCCATCTCTAAATAATCCTGATGTATTTGAAGTAGTACTAAAAAGGTTATATCCTTCTACTTCTTTTGGTGATGTTGTATATTCATCTCCTATATTTCCAATTAGCTCTGATGATTTTGCTATTTCTTTTTTTGTATCTTTATCTATATATTTTACTAATACCTTTCTTTTAGCACTCTCTTTATCAAATATTACTTTTAAAACCTTTGAATATTTATTACCATTAATATCTTCTGCTTCTACTAAAATATTATTTTCTCCTTCTTGTAAGTTAATGGCTTTTATAAATTCTTTTTTAAATCCATCATTATTTGTTGTATCAAAGGTTGTAGTAAATATTTTTGACTTATTTATAGATAAACTATAATCATTTGTGTCTTTAGCTATTCCACTTAAAATAAATACTTCATTTGAGGTATATATATATCCATTTTTATCTTCTATTAAATTATTATAAGTTACCTCTGGAGCTTTATCATCATAATAAATTGTAACCATAAAATCACGATTTTGAACTTCATTCCAACCATAACCTACTGCTTTAAAATTAAAAATATTAATTCCATTTTTTATTTTTAAATTCTTAGAAAAAGAATAATCATCATTTACTTGTACATCTTCTCCATCAATTTTAAGACTTATAGGTTTACTAGTAAATGCACCTGATAAATTATATGTGCCATCTTCATTTAAATCATCTTTATTAAGATAAATAGAATTACTTGTTGTAAATGGGTCTTCATTAATATCTAAATACAAGAAAAAAGCATTCTGTAAATCTTGTCTTCTTTCATATATTTTTATTTGTTTCTTTTCACTTCTATTTCCTAATTCATCAAACACATCTAACTCTATAATGTTCACAGCATTGCCATTTTTTAAAGTTATAGTTATTATATTATTTTCATCTGAAGTAGCTTCTACTCTTCTTGTGTCACAATAACCAGCATTTATATTAGTAGCTATACATGAAGTTGTTGATATATCATTTACCTTTAATTTAAATGTAATATCTTCACCTTCTTTAAAAGCAAAATTACCAAGTTCATCTTTTTCACATATAATTTCATAAGTTGGTGCTGTAGTATCTGCTATTACATTATAAGCCTTATTGTATATACAATTATTTTTACTATCCCATGCCTTTACTTGTAAAATATTATATCCTTCATTAAGAGATATATTGTCTTCTATACTTAAATTATTTATTTCAACTTCCTTATTATTTATAGTTACCTTTGATACATCTTTTCTAACAGTTCCTTTAATATCATAATTTTTAGTGTTAAGTCTTATTTCATCATATAAATTTTCAAATTGTATTGCATCAGTACTACTAACTAACACTCTAGAAACAGTTGTATTTCCTACAGTATCTACAATACCAATCATAGCGCTTTCAATATCTTCATTTGCCATTTGAACTATTGCAGAATAAATGCCATCATTATTAGGTTTAACATCATCAATTTCCATTATCTTGCTATCATTTAAAGCAATCATTATTTTTTTATTAGATACTTCAGAAAGTTCATCTTCTGCTCTCCATTGAATTTTATAACTTGAATCAGATAAGCTTTGAATAGAAACATCACTTATTTTTGGTCCAGTTGTATCAACTTTTAAAGGCATGTCTATTATTTGTTCTTTAGCATTTTCTAAATATCCTTTTGCTCTAACTCTTATATAATACTTACCATCTTTAACTACTTCTTCTTTACCTGTTTTTGTATTATAAACTTTTCCATTCCATCTTGAGTCATAAAAACAATTTTCAAAACTTCCAATTACATTTTTATTTACATCACTTAATTTTTCTAAAGTTTTTATTACATTTTTATTGCTATCTAAAACTTCATAGGTCATTTCCTCTGAATTTCTTAGTCTAAATATTCTTGCATCTACAGTATCAAATTTGTCATCCCCATTAGGTGATATAGCAACATTTTCTTTATTTACTGAACCAGCTGGAAGAACTCCTGATTCCCCATTCTCAGTTCCATAATAATAGAAAAAACTTGCATATTTACCTGTACTTAATCCAAGACCTGTTGCTTTATATAATGAAGATTCCTCATAACAAGGGTCATCCATAATTTTCTCACTATCCCAATCTCCATAAAAGCCTAACACAGGCACATTTAAACTAATTCCATCCTTATTTTTTAAAGCTATATATCCTTCTACATAATTATTTTTCTCTAATGTATTTGGAATTGTTACCTTTCCTGTAACTTCTACTTCTGAATTTCCTTTAACAGTCACACTACTTGTAGAAAAACTTATTTTTGCTCCTTCTATTTTTATTTCTTTAACTAAATCATTTTCTACAGTTTCTGTATATAAATCTTCATCCTTTAAAGAATATGTTACAGATTCATTTCCATAATTTTTTAACTTTATTTTAAATGAAGCCTCATTTCCTATATTTAAAAGTCTTACATAAGCATTTCCATCTTCATTTACTGCAGTTACATTATTTTTTATTGCTTTTTCAACCTTCATCATACCAGCTCCCTGTTGTCTTGGAGAAAATGGTATATTATCATCATTTATTAATGGTTCTGCAGTATTCATTAAAGCTATTTTTATATAATTAGTAAGATTAATTCCTGATAAATTTATATTTTTTTCTTTTATTCCTTCTTTCAAAAGCATAACTGCTCCTGCTACAGCTGGAGATGACATAGATGTTCCACTCATTGCACCATGTTCTCCATTTCCAAGAGTTGAATATATATCCCCTCCTGGTGCTGATATTTCTGGTTTAAGTTGAAAATTTGGTGTTGGACCCCAGGAAGAAAAGTTATTAATGTCTTTACCATTTGTTCTTTCTACTAATCCATTACTTTCCTCTATCTTAAATTTATTATCTCCACTCTCAATACTTGAAATAAACATTTTTCCTTTATTAGGTCCAATAGAAATTAGTGGTATTGTAATATCAGAATAAAGATAATATGTAAGCATAGAACTTGAAGATTGTATTAATACTAAGGCTTTTCCACCCTTACTAACTACACTATCATATATATTTGTCAAAGTATTTGTTTGATTATTAATATCAGAAGAATTTATAAATACTACCTTATTAGTTATATCATTTAATTGTTCATCTCTTCCTTCATAACAATAACAAAATTCATTTTCTTCTTTTAGAAAATATAAATCAGATGTAAATTCTGTACTTGTTTCACTGCTAGATACATAATTTATAAACTTTGTTGATATACTAGTTCCTTTAGTTGAAACAAATCTTAAATAATTTGAAGGTATATCATATTCATTTTCTGCTGAAGCAACAGTTATTGTATTATCTGATATATAATCAAGAGTTGCTGTATCTTTAAGACCATATGGATTATTTAAATCATGTGAAAATAACTCCGAAGTTGACACAGAATCATTACCTGCAGAATTTACAATAACTACACCCTTTTCTGCTGCTTTATCAAGAGCTTTTCTCCAAAGGGAATTTTCATTTTGAGTATCAGAAAGTCTTCCAAAACTCATATTTACTACATCTGCATTAAGTTCTACAGCATCTTCTAAAGCTTCAATACAACAATCTAAAAAATTATCAGTATCTCTTGTGCTAAAGACCTTCATAACTAAAACTTGAGCATTTGGTGCCATTCCTCTTATAGAATCTTCATTCACCTCTGCTTCATCATTATATTCTTGTCCATTTGCAGCAGCAATTCCTGCAACATGATTTCCATGGTTTGTAACATCCGTAGATACATCATTATCTTTATCTACATAATCATATACAAAAGGAACCTTATCATTATAATATTTTCCCTTGCCTAGTTCTTTTATCTTACTTTCTGCTTGTCCTTTGGTTATTTTTAAATTACTACTATCTATGTTTTCAAACTCTTCCATGCCTAAATCCATACCAGAGTCTAAAACTGCAATAACCATTCCTTTACCAGTATAACCATAATCGTGCCAGGTACTTTGAGCTTCTGTAGTTTTAACTGATGAATACATTTTTTCATCTATTTCCACAGCCTTTTCTACAGATACTACTTTATCTAGTTTTTTAATTTTTTCCATATCACTAGCTTTACCAGTTATTGAAAAGCCACAAACTAATGTATCAAAAACCTTTTCTACTTCATTACCTGTTATACTCTCTGCTTTTTTAAGTATATCCTCATCCATTTCACTTAATTCTACAATAATTCTTACTTCTTCATCATTATTGTTTTCTTCAATTTCATTAGAATTACTTTTTTCACTATTTTCATAATAGTTTATACTATCTTTTAACTTTTCCTCCATTTGATTTTTTATATTTTCTGTTTTTGCACTTGCAGGAGTTATTCCTACAAATAAATTTACTGTTAAGATAACAGTTGTAATTAATGAAAATATTCTTTTATTTTTCATAAAATCCCCCCAATATTTAGTAAACAGTTACATTAATGCTTCTATTATATTCTTTTATTTTTTCATTTTCAAGATTTATACATAATGTTACATTTATATGCAAATAAGTGTATATTTTTATAATATGTTTAAAACATTAATGTATATAAAGATAAAGGTGCATTGAAAAATCAATGCACCTTTATATGTTTAAGTTTATTAAATTTTATCCAAAGTATCTCTTTAATAGTCCTTCAAATGCTTTACCATGTCTTGCTTCGTCTCTAGCCATTTCATGAACTGTATCATGGATAGCATCTAAGTTTGCAGCTTTTGCTCTCTTAGCTAAATCAAATTTTCCTGCTGTTGCTCCATTTTCTGCTGCAACTCTTAATTCTAAGTTCTTCTTAGTTGAATCTGTAACAACTTCTCCTAATAATTCAGCAAATTTTGCTGCATGTTCTGCTTCTTCATAAGCTGCCTTTTCGTAGTATAGTCCGATTTCTGGATATCCTTCTCTATGAGCTACTCTTGCCATTGCTAAGTACATTCCTACTTCTGTACATTCTCCTTCAAAGTTTGCTCTTAAATCTTCCATTATATCTTCTGATGAACCTTGTGCTACTCCTACTACATGTTCTGCTGCCCAAGATAATTCTCCTGCTTGTTCTTTAAATTTATCTGCTCCTACTCCACATACTGGACATTTTTCTGGTGCTGCTTCACCTTCATAAACATAACCACATACTGTACAAACGAATTTTTTCATAATCTTTTCCTCCAATCTCTTTATTATTATTTATTTCATTTTTGTTTTATTTATCTTTTTGACAGTTTTTATTATATAATAATTATTATCCGTTGTAAATAGTTTTTTTAAAATTTTTACTTATTTTTTTATTTTATTGGCTTAAACTTAAACATTATTCTTTCTATAAATGATAATTCACTCATATTCTTTCTTGCTTCTTTATTATTAGGATTTATTTTTAAAGCTTTCTTTAAATCTGCTTTTGCAAGTTTCTTTAATCCTATATTTGTGTATACAAGTGCTCTTCCTATGTAATATTCTTCATTTTCAGGTTCTAATTCTATACATCTTGAATATTCAAGTATAGCTTCTTCATGTCTTCTCATTTTTACAAAACATATAGCTTTTTTCCAATCACAATATACATAATATGAATCAATAGCTAATGCTCTTGAATAATAATCAATAGCTTCTTGATATAAATCTTGTTTAAGATATAAGTCTCCTATATTACTTAATGCTGTTTTTTCATTTGGGTGAAGTTCTAAAGCTAATTTATAATCCTCTAAAGCAAGTTTAAAATTATCAATAGCTTCATAAGCTACTCCTCTATTATTATAGTATTCTTCTAAAGGATTTTCTGATAATTCTATTGCTTTTGTATAGTCCTCTATTGCTTCCATATATTTTTTTTGATTTGCATAAGCAATTCCTCTTTCATTATATGCTTCTACAAGATTTTCATCTTTTTCTATTGCTTTTGTAAACCACTCTATAGCATCTAAATATTGTTCTCTTTTTATAAATACTTTTGCTACATAATAATATGCTTTTGCATATTCTTTATTTACTTGAATAGCATCTTGGAAACTAATATATGCATCATCAAAGTTTTCTTGAGCAAAATATGTAATACCTAAATCAACATAAGCTTCTACATATTTTTTATCTACTTCTATAGCCTTTTTATACCATTCAATAGCTTTTGTATAATCTTTTAATGAATAATATGTTTTCCCTAATTCATCAAATGCATTTGCATCTGGTGGTAACATTCCTATAGCTTTATCAAAATCCTTTATAGAGCTTTCTAATTCTCCAGTAGACCTATAAACCTCTCCTCTTCCAAGATAAGCATCAATATATTCATCATCTATTTTTATAGCTTGGCTAAACCATCTTATTGCATTATTATAATATCCACCTTCAGCATTAGATTTACCAAGGTGATAATATGCAAAAGCATTCTTTGGTGCTAATTCTATTGCTTTTCTAAAAGAATTTATAGCTTGTTCTAATTCACCAATATCATCATAAACTAGTCCCATATTTACATAAGCATTTGCTAAATCATTATCTAATTCTAATGCCTTATTAAAATATTCCATAGCCTTATCATATTCTTTTTCTATATAATAAATTTCTCCAATTTCATTATATATATTTGCTTGATTTGGATTTAACTTTAATGACTTATTAAAATTCTTAAGAGCATCTGTATATTCTTCTTCTCTTTTACATATCATAGCTATTTCATAATAAGTTTCAAAATTCTTATCATCTAACTCTACTGCTTTTTCATAGTCTTCCTTAGCCTTTATATATTCTTCTAATACTTTATAAACTTCAGCTCTCTCTATATAATATGAAGCTATATTTTCATCTAATTCTATAGCTTTTGTATAATTTTCTATTGATTCATCAAAGCTTTTCTTTTTATATTTTATATATCCAATTCCCTCATATACTTTTGAATTTTTATCATCAAACTTTAATGATTGGTCATAACAATTTAATGCTTTTATATATTTTCTTATAGCTTGCAATGCTTTTCCTTTTTGATAGTATATATTAGCATTATCTATTCCTAATGATATTCCTTTATCTGCTACCTTAATAGCATCTTCATAATCTTCAAGTTCTACAAGAATCTCAGCTTTTACTTCATATAATTCTGAAATATTAGGGGATAATTCTAAAGCCTTGTTACAAGAATCTAATCCTTCTAGATACTTTTTCATTTTACATAATATTTTTGCCTTATTTTTATATGCATTTATTCTCTTATCATTTATTGAAATTGCCTTTTCACAAGCTTCTAATGATTTTTCATACTTTCCAGCCTTATATAAAATTTCTGCCATTTTATCATATACATAATCGTTCTCTTCATTTTCACCTATAAGTTTTTTATAGCACTCTAAAGCTTCCTCATCTCTATTTAAATCATTTAAAATATTAGCTTTATATTCATAAATTTCTTTATTTTCTGGGTCAATTTCTAAAGTTTTATCAAAATATTCTAGGGCTTCTTCATTTCTACCTAAATTTCTTAATAATTTACCTTGTAAAAAATATAACTTTTCTTTCTCAACATTTTCATTATCTTCAAGAGTCTTTAAAATTTCAGAACATTTTTCATATTCATTAGCTTTTAAATAACAATCCACTAAATAGAAGTTTTCCTTTTCTGTTCTAGTTTCCTTGTTTTCATACTCTTCTATAAGAAATCCATTTAAACTTGATATTATAGCAGATATTTCCCAATCTCCTTCTGTATCCTTAGCAATTATATTATATAAATCAATTGCTTCTTCAAAATAATCTAAAGCATAACAACAATCTGCAAGTTCTCTAACTACATTAAGATTTTCTCTATCAAATACTAATGCTTTTTTATAATCATCATAGGCTTTTTCTAACTCTCCTATTCTTTTATAAGCCTCTGCTCTTTTTAAATAACATTCTTTACTTTTATATGGGTCTAAATCTATTGCATCAGTAAATAATTCTATGGCCTCTTCTACTTTATCACACTTCAAAAAATATATTCCTTGAAGTAAATTCATAACTTCTCTATCTTCATCCTCTAAATCCATTTGATTTAACATTACTTTTAAATCAAATAAATTTTTATCCTTTAAGCTATAAACATCTATTGTCTCCATCCTTAACCCTCCTAATGTCTTAGTTCCTATAGATTAAACTGTGATATAGCTGATACTATATCTTTATAAATACTATCTTCTTTAAGTTCAGAATCACATTTTTGCATATTATTTTTGAATTTATTAACAAATTCCATAGGTTTTCTACCTACTGCATTTTCTTCTCCAATAGCTTCCATGCAAGTAGTTACAAACTTTTCTTTTTCTCTCATTTCATTATATATATATAATTTAGCTCCATATACAACTAAGTCTTTTCCTTCATTAATTTCTATTGCCTTGTCAATAGTTTCTATAGCAGCTGAATAATATACCATCTTACATAGTGAAATTGCTTTTAAGAAATATGCCCTTATACAATTTTTATTATATTTAATTGTTTCATCTGCATATTTAATTGTTTCTTCATAATTAGCCATATCTTTAAGGATTGCTGCCTTCTCTACAAAAACTCTATAATCCTTAACATTATTTTCTATTGCTTCATCACAAGCTTCTAAAGCTTCATCTGTTCTTCTAAGCTCTAATAATAATTTTATTTTATTTACATGGGCTTCTGAAAAATTTGAAACTTCTTTTATTGCTAAATCATAATATTTTAAAGCAACATCTTTCTTTCCATTACCATAGAATATTTTCCCCTTATTATTATAAGAAATTTCCTTATCATAATTTACTCTTAAAGATTTATCAGTATATTCTAAAGCTTCATCATATTTTTGTAATCCAATTAATGCAGAGGCCATATTATTATATACCCATACACAATCTGGATTATATTTTAATGCCTTTTCATAATTATCATATGCCCCTTGGTAATCTCCTTTTCTTTCAAGAAGATTTCCTTTATATATAAATGCATCTGGGTCTTTAATTCCAATTTGAATTATAATATCAAAATATGGCATTGCTTTTGCATCTTCATTCATTTCCATAAATATTTTTCCAAGATATAAGGAATTTTCAACAGAACCAGTAGTACCTGCCATAGGTTTTATTATTTCATAAGCTTCTTCTAATTGACCTAATAGTAAATGACTTTTTATTAAACTCATCTTTTCTTCTATATTAATTTCATCTTGTGGTATTTCATTTATATCTTCAATAACAAATTTATTAGCACTTACAAAACAATCCATAACTTCTTTAGTTTTATAAACATGAACTATTTTTTCATATAAATTTCTAGCATATTCATAATTTCCCAAGTCAAGATAAAGCTTAGCTAGTACACTTTTATATTCATAATTATCCTTATCTAAAGTTATTGCCTTTCTAATATCTTCATAAGCCCCTTCTAACTTTCCCATAATAGTTTTATATCTTCCTCTTAAATAATAAGCTAAGGCATTAGCTTCATCTTTTTCTATGGTTTCTGAAATCTTTTCTAAGGCTTTTTTAATATTATCTCTATTTTCATAATACTCAGCTTCTAAAACCATTACATCAACATTTTTACTATTTATTTCCTTTAACTTTCTAATGCAATTTAAAGTTGTGTATAAATCTTTTTTATCTATAGAATCATATGCTTCATTATATAATTCTATAAATCTATCTTTTAATTCACCTAAATTTTCTTTATCATCTCTATTTAAACTTATAACTCTATTATCTTTATACATAAATTTTTCAATACCAATACATATTTGGTATCAATTCCTCCTTTCATGAAAAACTTCAAAAGAATTCCTTAATATTAATAATACACTATTTTTTGATAATTCTCTACTTTCTATTCACTCCTTAATAAATATTTTATAAAAGTTTTTCTAATTTTATTAAGTTGACTTTATTACTTAGCAAATATATAATATAAAAATAGAAAATTATATATTTTAGCGTTGAAATGGAAGTAGTACCATATATTTATATCTTAAGAGAGTCATTGGTTGGTGTAAAATGATGTTATAGTTATGGGAACTTGTCTAAGGAGCTTTACTTGTTAAAAGCAAGTACGGGAAATACCCGTTATCATAACATAAGTGAGGATATATATTTATCCTAATAAGAGTGGTACCACGGAATTTAACCTTTCGTCTCTTTCCTTTAGAGATGAAAGGTTTTTTTATTTCAACAAAACTTTAGGAGGTTTATTAATGGGAAAATACGGAACTGCTATTGATAAGAAATGGCAAGAAATATGGGAAAAAAATGAATTGTACAAATTCGATGCAAAAAATTTAGATAAGAAGCTTTATACTTTAGAAATGTTCTCTTATCCATCAGGAGCTCAACTTCATGCTGGTCACTGGTTTAACTATGGTCCAGTTGATTCATGGGCTAGGCTTAAAAGAATGCAAGGATATAATGTATTCCAACCAATGGGATTTGATGCCTTTGGTCTTCCTGCAGAAAATTATGCAATAAAAACTGGAATTCATCCAAAAGATTCTACTTATAAAAATATTAAAACTATGGAACAACAACTTAAAGCTATGGGAGCTATGTTTAACTGGGAAAATGAAGTTATAACTTGTGATCCTGAATATTATAAATGGACTCAATGGTTATTTTTACAACTTTATAAACATGGTTTAGCTTATAGAAAAAAAGCTCCTGTAAACTGGTGTCCTTCTTGTAACACTGTTCTTGCAAATGAACAAGTTGTTGACGGATGCTGTGAAAGATGTGGAACTGAAGTTACTAAAAAAGATTTAACTCAATGGTTCTTAAAAATAACAGATTATGCTGATGAATTACTTGATAAATTAGATGATTTAGACTGGCCAGAAAAAACAGTTGCTATGCAAAAACACTGGATTGGAAGATCTACTGGAGCTGAAGTAACTTTTAAAATTAAAGATTCTGATTTAAAATTTGATGTATTTACAACAAGAGCTGATACTTTAAATGGAGTTACTTATGTTGTTTTAGCTCCTGAAAATAAATTAGTTGATAAATTAACTACTGCTGAAAATAAAGAAGCTGTTGAAAATTACAAAGAAACTGCTGCTAAACAATCTGAAATAGAAAGACAATCAATTTCTAAAGAAAAGACAGGTGTCTTTACTGGTTCTTATGCAATAAACCCTATAAACGGAAGAGAAGTTCCAATATGGATTTCAGATTATGTATTAGCTACATATGGTACTGGAGCAGTTATGGCAGTTCCAGCTCATGATGAAAGAGACTTTGCTTTTGCTACAAAGTTTAATTTACCAATAGAAAGAGTTATAACTAATAAAAAAGGTGAAGAAGTAGAACTTCCTTATTGTGAATATGGAGTTATAACAAATTCAGGAGAATTTAATGGATTAACTACTGAAGAAGGTAAAGTTAAAATAGTTGAAAAATTAGAAAAGCAAGGTTTAGGACACCAAAAGGTTAACTATAGATTAAGAGACTGGTTAGTTTCTAGACAAAGATATTGGGGAGCTCCAATTCCAATAATCTATTGTGATAAATGTGGAACTGTTCCTGTGCCAGAGGAAAATCTTCCAGTTGAATTACCTTATGATGTTGAATTTGCACCAGATGGAAAATCACCTCTTGCTAAATGTGAAGACTTTGTAAATACAACTTGTCCTTGTTGTGGAGGTCCAGCTAAGAGAGAAGCTGATACATTAGATACATTTGTATGTTCTTCTTGGTATTATTTAAGATATCCAGATAACAAGAACTCTGAAAAACCATTTGATAGTGAAATAATAAATAAAATGCTTCCAGTAGATAAATATGTTGGTGGTCCTGAACATGCATGTATGCATCTTCTTTATGCTAGATTTATAACTAAAGCATTAAGAGATATGGGATATTTAAACTTTGATGAACCATTTAAATCATTAACTCACCAAGGACTTATCTTAGGACCAGATGGACTTAAAATGAGTAAATCTAAAGGAAATACAATTTCTCCAGATACTTATATTTCTCAATATGGTGCAGATGTATTTAGAATGTACTTAATGTTTGGTTTTGCTTATACAGAAGGTGGAGCTTGGAGTGATGATGGAATAAAATCTGTTGCTAGATTTGTAGATAGAATAGAAAGAACTATTGATATAGTTTGTGAAGATATAAAATCTGGTAAAGGAAAAACTACTTTAGATAGTGCTGAAAAGGAATTAAATTTCTGGAGACATACAGCTATTAAAGGTGTTACTGAAGATGGAGATAAAATGCAATTTAACACTGCAATAGCAAGAATAATGGAATTTGTAAATGCTTTAACTAAATACTTACAAGAAGATACTAAAAACTTAGAATTCTTAAAGGAAAACTGTTTAGATTTAATTAGATTACTTGCTCCATTTGCACCTCACTTTTCTGAAGAACAATGGAGTAAATTAGGTATGGAAACTTCAGTATTTAATGAAAAATGGCCAGTATTTGACCCTAATGCTTTAGTTAAAGACGAAGTTGAAATAGCTATACAAATTAATGGAAAAATAAAGAGCAGAATAAATGTTGCTTCTAACCTTGATGAAGAAGGAATAAAGAAAGCTGCTTTAGAAAATGAAACTATAAAAACTGCAACTGAAGGAAAGAATATAGTTAAGGTTATAGTTATTAAAGGAAGACTAGTAAACATTGTTGTTAAATAAAAGATTCTTTCTTTATATAATACAAAAATAAAAAACTTTTAGGTTCATTATGTTATTCAGCTGTTCCGATCCACAGGCTCCAAGTCACTGCTTCATAAAATAATGAATCTAAAAGTTTAATAAGCATAATTTAGAAATATAAAAGGAGCTGTTGCATAAGCAAATATTTACATAATATATAACATTTTAAATATATAAAATGTACTATATATTGTGATCAAAATTCTTTGTGCAACAGCTCCTTTTATTTTTTAAAGTTCTTCGTTAAAAACTTCTTTAAATTGTGCTAAAACAGTACTTACAAGTTTTTCATCTAATTGCTTATAGCCTTTTATATAGCCTGATATAGATAAAGCTGTGGATATTCCTTTTGCCATGTCCATCCAGGTTTCAGGAATATAAACCCATATTATTTCTTCATAACTACAGCTTAAAAGAAAATGTTCTAGTCCACAAAAAACATACTCTTCTATATTGTGAAGTTTCATAAAAAACTTATAATCATCCACAACTTTTGGTGAAAGAACATAATTATATATATCTACATAAAAATAATCAAAGCTTTCACTTTTTCCTTTAAAAGCATCTCCTTCAATAATTTTTATTTTCTTATTTTCTTCAAAGTTACTTTTATAAAGCTTTATAATATCACTACTTATTTCATATACAATAACCTCTGTTACATCCTGTTTTTTGGCTATTTCTTCAGCTACATAACCAAGCCCAAGACCTACAATTCCAACTTTTCCTTTTGCAAATTTTATTATTTCAAAAGTACTTTCAATTTCTTTATGGCTTAACTTCATTACAAGATTATCCCCATTTAAAAGTTCTATAACAGATTCTTTGTTACCTTTTCTTTTATATAAATAACCATCTATGATATTATCATTATACTCTTTTTTTACTATTTTATAGTTGCCAAAACTACCTTGAGAAATTTTTTTATTATATTCTTTCATTTTACCTATAATAAAATCTTCAACATATGGTTTCATAAATTTCTCCCTTTATCAATTTTTTAAATACATCTTTTAGTATATTACAATTGATAATTAGAGTAAAGGCTATTATTAACCTTTTTTAGGAAAATTTCTTTTAAATTAATTCTTCAATTGCTTCTTGTAGAAATTCTTTAGGTTGGAATCCTACTTTACTATCTTTAAGTTCTCCATCTTTAAATATTTTTATTGTTGGAATACTTGAAACATGATATAAATTTGCTGCTAATGGATTTTCATCAACATCAATCTTTACTATTTTAGCTTCCTTTACTTCTTCAGATATTTCTTCTAATATAGGAGCTAGCATTTTACATGGAGCACACCAAGTTGCAAAAAAATCTACAACAACTACTCCCTTTGCCTTTAAAACTTCTTCTTCAAAATTACTATCATTTATATGACCTACCATAATAATTTAACCCTCCTTAAACTTTTCTTTTTCTATACTTTATATCAAATTTTCTCCCTTGTCTAGGGTGAATTTTTATTTTTATCCCCCTTGAAATGAAAAGAATATATGATATACTAAACATATGATAAAAATTATCAAGTAGTAATTAATACAAAGAGGTGACTATTTTGAAATACATAAATATAAGTGATGAAGCATGTAAGGAATTTAAAGATTTCTTAGCTGAAAATAATGTTGATAATTACAACATAAGAATTAACTTAGCTGGATATGGATGCAGTGGTCCTGTTTTTAACATTTCAGTAAGTGAAGTAAGAGATGAAGATATATCTGAAGTTGTTAATGATATAACTTTCATAGCTGAAAAAACATTAATTGAAGAATTTGAAGGATTTATAATTCTTTCATCTGAAGAAAATGAAGGAAGAGGTCTTTCTTTAAAACCAGTTAAAGCACCAGAAGGTGGCGGATGTGCTAGCTGTGGCGGTGGATGTCACTAATATATTAAAGGGACTGTTGCATTAAGATTAATACAATATATAGTACTTTGCTAAGTGCATATTACAATGTATATTGTTATAAAAATTCTTTTTGCAACAGTCCCTTTTTTAAAATTCTCTTGCTAAGTTGCTTACAACTTCTCTTATCATGTCTAATGCTGCACTTTTTCCTTCTCCAACAACTTTGTTTTGGTTTATCCTTTTTATAATTCCAAAAGGGTTTTCTAATGAAAGTTCTTCCTTTCCAGATAGTACCCATATAGTATTGCTATTTACTGGTTTTACAGTTAGTTCTTTTTCTCCTACGCCATCTGTAAAATATATAAGAATATTATTTCTTAAATTTTTTTCCTTCATATATTCAAAAACTGGTGAGAATGCTGTTGAACCTGTATTAGATTTTCTTTTTCTTATATCCTTTGGTGACCTTAATTTATATATTCTTCTTATTTCATTATCACATTCTATAACAGTTATATTTCCTCTCCTATTTTGAGTAAGGGCAAGTATTTCTATCATTATCTTTTTTATATCTTCATCGCTCATACTAGCACTAATATCTATAGCTACTGTTATTTCAGGAATCATATTAGGCAACTTTCCTCTAAGTTCTACCCTTTCTGGTTGTCTTCTATCTCTTCTCATTATTGTTTTTTTATAACCTGACCTTATAGATGGTAGAAGTCTTTTTATTATTTCTTCCCAAGATAACTCTCCTTTTTTATCATATCCTGCTATAAGTTTATGTATATTTTCTGGTGCTTTGTCTTCTATAATACTTACTGCAATCTTTTTTACATTATTATCTATGATTTCATTACTTAAATCTATGCCTTCCCATAACTCATGAGCCCTTGATATATCTAGTTTTCTTACTATCTTATCACTATCTTTTACCTTATCTGAAAGTTTAGCCTTCTTTTCTAACTCTTTTTGAAGGATGTTTGCATATTCTTCTACACTTCTATTACTCTTAAGATTAATATTAAATTCTTTATTTACATAATCCAGTCTTTTAGAATCTGCTGGTAAATTTTTAATAAATTGATTTACAGATATATCTAATGCAATTTGTACTACATAATTGCTATATTTATCTTTTAATACTTTTTCTCTACTATAATGTGAATACATCATATGATATATTTCATGTTTAAAAAGTGCTGCCATTTCTGACTTTTCATATTGCAAAAATAATATTGGATTAAAATACATTATAAATCCATTAAGTTTTGGCACAGTTGCAATAGGCCAAGTAATATCAAATCGAATATCTTTTTCTATCTTTAGCATAAATGCTCCAAAGAAATTATCCTCTCCTTGAAGCATATCAATAACTATGTTAGATAAGAAATCAAAAAATTCTCTTTTATAATCACTACCTATTTCACTTACACTATTTATATTAGCTACTTTCTCTAAAAGACTTTTTTTCTTATCTAAAAAATTCATTTTTTTCTCCTTAAATACTTACATATATTTCAAAGAAAGCCTCCATAAATTCATCTGAATCTAATAAAGCTTCATATAAACTTTTTGAATAATCCTTTCTAATTTCTTTCATAATTCCAAGTCTTAAATCTCTTGGATAGCATTTTAGGATTTCTGAAAATAATGCTATATTACTAATTTTATTATTATCCTCTAAATAATTTAATGCACTCTTTGCTAAAATATATAATCTTGATTGTGATTCATTATATAATTCATCTTTTATTTCCTCTGGAAGAACTTCATAGCTAAATAACTCTTTTGCATTCATTAAAGGCTTCTTCTTATTTGCTATAAAATTAGCAAAATCTGTTGCTATACTTACTCCTACATTTCCTTTTACAACATTAAGAAGTATATTTAAAGGATATTTTTCTTTAGATTTATACAATGTATATGCCTTAGAAATTCTTTCCCAACTTCTTGGAGTTGCCTTTAAATTTTCTTTTGAATCTGGAGTATGAAGATATCCTGGAAAAGCTGATAAAAATTCTATAATATCTGGATGAATATTTCCTTTACCCATTCCCCATCTAATCCATTCTTTTATATCGGATTCCATATTAAGCCATACAAATCTATCTTCTTGAGCTGGGTCCATATCAACTACTTGATACTCACTATTTTCAAAATTATCATATTTATTAGATGGATTCATAGCTGCCACTACTTTTACTCCATGTGGAAGTACATAGCCATTAATTTCTCTATTTAAAATAAGATTCATTAACTCTTGTTGAACTGCATGCTCACATCTATTAAGTTCATCTATAAAAAGAAGGGCTTCACCATTATTTTTTGAAGCTTTTCTATTTAAATCTATAAGCTTATAATGGGTAGCATATATTGTTTTTCCATCTCTAACTATAGGAAGTCCTCCTATTTCTCCTTCTTTTAATAAATTAGCATCTATTGTTACAGTTTCATATCCATTTATTCTTGCTAAATCTTTTACTAAAGCAGTTTTTCCTATACCACTTTCTCCAATAATAAGAGGAACATCGCCAACTTCAATTATTAAATTTACTGTATTTAAAATTTCTGAATACTTCATAATTTACCCCCTATTTTGAAAGCATATAATCCACTAATATTTTTCTAGCTCTTTTGTTTCCACATTCCCATATAAACTTTATTTTATCCATTTCTAAAACTTCAAGGTTTAAAAAGTCTTTTATATATTCTTCTGTAAAATCATCATCATCTAACTTTTTAATTAATACCTTTACTACTGTTTCTGGCTCTATTGAACCACATAAATACTTAACAACTTTTATATTATCTGCTATAAATATTTCAAGGTCATCTAAATCATAATTTGAAATAAAATTAATAGATTCTTCATTACTTTTTATTGCTAGTCTTTTTATTTCTAAAGTTGGGTCATCTATAAATTTAATAGCTCCCCAATATTTTTTAATAGCCTCTATTTGAACTTCCCTTGAAGGATTTTTTATGTATTTTATAGCATCATAATCATTTTTTACTGCTATAAGACATAATTTTTCACTAGGACTTTGTATGTATTGAATTGCCCATCCCTTACTTTTTACAGCCTCTTCTTTAACTCTATCTGATGGATTTTTAATAAGTCTTAATGAATTCCAAAGTATTTTTACTGCTAAAACTTGCAAATCTTCCTCAACATAATCTATATACTCTATTGATAAGGGATTGCTTTTTATTGCTTCCTTTTTTATTTCATAACTAGGATTTTTTACAAATCTTACTACAATTCCATTTCTTCTTACTGCTGTTTTTATTAATTCTTCACTTGGATTTTCTATTTCTTTAAGCAGCATTGGATTTTCTCGCACTTGTTTTAATAAAGCTTCATTTTCCATTTTCATGCCCCCTCAACTATTAATTACTTTACATATTTAACTTTTTTCTCTAAACTTTTCTATATCTCTATTTATACAATCTAATAATTTATCTAATTCCCACACTTCGCCATCTTCTAAAAGTCTATTTAATGATTTTTCATATCTACTAGCTTCTACTATTCTGTCTAATGAACTTAAAACCAATATTTTATTCATTATATTAGATATAATATCTGACTTAACTTCAAAAAGCTTTTGAGCATCTTTTATTTCATCTTTTATTTCAAGCATTTCTTCATCAAGCTTAAAGGCTGCATCTGCTGCACTTTTAAGTTTATCTTTTAATTCCTTTGGAAGTCGCTTTTTATATTTATAATTTAATGAATGTTCTATTGTAGCCCAGAAGTTCATTGCTAAAGTTCTTATTTGAAATTCTGCTAATATTTCTATATTTCCACTTGCCATATTTACAGGATATTTTATTATCATGTGATAACTTCTATAGCCACTTTGTTTTACATTTCTAACATAGTCTTTTTCATAAAGAATTTGCATATCTTTTCTTTCTCTTAATATTTCAACAACTCTATCTATATCATCAACAAACTGACACATTATTCTAAGTCCTGCTATATCCTCAAGTTCATAACCAATTCTATTTACTGGAATTTGAAACTTGTTAGCCTTTTCTAAAATACTTGAAACCTCTTTAACTCTTCCTGTTACAAATTCTATTGGTGAGTATTCATTTCTTTTCCTATATTCTTTTCTTATACTTCTAATTTTAACCTTTAGTTCATCTACTGCTTGCTCATAAGGTACAAGAAAATTTTTCCAATCATTAACTGCCATAAAACACTCCCCTACACATAACTTTTTCACATTATTCTTCTAATATACATTTAGGACAAAAATTCAAATAGTCTGATGAAGTCATAATATAATCTATTCCATCATATTCTCCATCTAATACTTTTGATAAAGCTGGTCCATGTAAATGTCCATAAATAACTTTTTCTACATTATACTCTTTAAATATCTTTACAAAATCAGATTCTTCAAACTTATCATTTGTTGGTGGATAATGTATCATAACTATAAATTTTGTATATCCATTTTTCTTTGCTTCATCTAAAGATAATCTTAATCTTATAAGTTCTCTATCATAAATCTTTTTATCTTTTTCTGTAAACTTTTCTGAATTTGGACATATCCACCCTCTAGTTCCACATATAGCATATTCTTTATAAGTAAAGAAATTGTTTTGTATAAATTTTGTATTTTCATACATTGAATTTAATTTACTAATACTTCCCCACCAATAATCATGATTTCCCTTTGAAATTATCTTTTTCCCTGGAAGATTATCTATCCAATTTAAATCAGCTAAACTATCTCCAGCTTTCATAGACCAAGAAATATCTCCTGCTATAAGAACTGTATCTTCTTCTTTTATCATTTTAAGCCAATTTTCTTTTATTTTTACATCATGTTTAGCCCATTTTTCTCCAAAGATATCCATTGGTTTATCTGTGCTAAAGGATAAATGTAAATCTGATATAGCATATAAAGCCATAAGTTTTCTCCTCTTCTACTTGTACTTACCATTATAATATTATAACCTTTAATGAGTAAGGTCAATAAATTTATATGATTTTTTACTTTTTTTGTAATTTAATATATTAATTATTTATCAAAATAAGGTGTATGAATTTATTTTGTTCATACACCTTAAATTTAATGCTTTAAATTTTTAATTTCTATGTCTAAGCTAATTCAATTTTATTGTAATTTTTCTTTCCTCTTTTTACTAAAGCTGCTCCATCTTTAAAGTCTTCTTCTGAAATAACTCTTGTAACTTCAGTAACCTTTTCTCCATTAATAGATAATCCACCTTGTTCTATTAATCTTCTAGCTTCTTTCTTTGATGGAACTATTTTATTTTCTGCTAATATATCAAGTATTCCTGTTCCTAATTTTTCTCTTGGAATTGTAACTGTTGGAACATTACTCATATCAACACCACCAGCAAATAATGCTTTTGCTGCTGATTCTGCTTTTTTAGCTTCCTCTTCTCCATGTACAAGCTTAGTTACTTCATAAGCTAAAACTTCTTTAGCCTTATTTATTTCTGCTCCTTCTAAAGCTCCTAATCTTCTTACTTCATCCATAGGTAAGAATGTTAATAATGCTAAACATTTTTCTACATCTGCATCATCAACATTTCTCCAGTATTGATAAAAATCAAATGGAGATGTTTTTTCTGGATTTAACCATAAAGCTCCTCCAACTGTTTTTCCCATCTTTTGTCCTTGGCTATTTGTAAGAAGAGTACAAGTCATTGCAAAAGCCTCTCCTTGAGCTTTTCTTCTAACAAGTTCAACACCAGCTATCATATTTGACCATTGGTCGTCTCCACCAAGTTCCATCTTACAATTATACTTTTGATTTAATACATAGAAATCATATCCTTGCATTAACATATAGTTAAATTCTAAGAAAGATAATCCTTTTTCTAATCTTTGTTTAAAACATTCTGCTGTAAGCATTCTATTTACAGAGAAATGAGTTCCTACTTCTCTTAAGAAATCTACATAATTAAGATTTAATAACCAATCTGCATTATTTACTAATATTGCTTTATCATCACTAAAATCTATAAATTTCTCCATTTGTTTTTTTATAGAATCAACATTATGTTGTATTTGCTCTTTTGTAAGCATTTTTCTCATATCAGTTTTACCACTTGGGTCTCCAACCATAGCAGTTCCTCCACCTAGTAATGCTATTGGTCTATGACCTGCCTTTTGCATATGTGCCATAAACATTAATGCTATAAAATGTCCTACATGTAAACTATCTGCTGTTGGGTCAAAACCTATATAAAAAGTTATTTTCTCCTTTTCAAGCAATTCTCTTGTTTCTGCTTCATGGGTAAATTGCTTTATATATCCACGTTCCAATAACTCATCTAATACGTTACTCATTAAAAAATCCTCCTATTTTTTTTGAAAATCATAATATTTTTAGTATAACCTTATTTCTAATAACTTTCAAGAATGATAATCTTCATTTCCTAAAAATATCTATATTGTCTAAGTTATTGTATCGTGTAGGTTTAAAATTAAAACGTTCAAATAAGTAAATTGGAATTGTTATTTTGTTTCCATCTACTCCACCATAAGTATCACCTTTTAAATAGAGTATTTTATCTATCTTTCCCTTCTCATATGCCTTCATTACACTCTTTCCTGAATCTTTTCCTGTTTTAACCTCTATACCATAAATATGTTCAGAATCTTTTAGTAAAAAATCTAACTCATAATTTGCAAATGTTGCAAAATTGGTCATTAATTTTTTATTCTTTAATACTATACAAACATAATTTTTATTTCGTATTCCCATAGAAATATCTTTATCTATTTCCATATTAATTAGCAAATAATTTAATATTCCTAAATCATTAAAGTAAAATCTTTGATTATACTCTATATTCATTAAGTCACAATCTATAGCTTTGTCACAGCCATATAAGGCATAATTAGATAATAACCAACTTAATACAGCAGTATATTGTTTTTTGTTAAAATTTAAACTCCCCTCTCTATAATTTAACTTCTTACTTAACTTAATTAACTCTTCTCCTGCATTATTATTTTGCATTCCTTTTTTTTCTCGTATTAATAATCTTGCAAAATAATTAAATGCTGTTTTAATAAGAATTATATACTCTTCAGATTGCAAATATCTTGCTGACTCTTTTGCAAATATTAATAGCAATTTATCATATAAATCATAAACTGTTCTCATATCTAATTCTTTTAAAAAAGTATTTACTACTGCTGGATAACCACCAATACTAATATAAGCATTGTAATATTCTTTTAATAAATCATAACTTTCTTTAGATGAATTTCCATATAAATCTATAGTATCAAATAAATTTACTACATCATTTCCTACTGCACCTAAAAACTCCCTAAATGATAATGGATATATTGTAATAGTCTTAAAGTCACCTGCTGACTCCCAAAAATCATTACTTAAAAATGTCCTTCCTAAATAACTTCCTGTTACTATAAATCTACAATACATTAAACGATTAAAACTTCGTATTTTATTATATACTAAACTAGATTCTTGTATTTCATCTATTATAACCACTGTATCTTTTGTATTAGTAAAAGTTTTGCTATACTCAATTAATGTATTTAATAATAGTTTCTTTTCATCCCCTATACTTATATGTTTATTTAAAATATCAATAAATACCTTTCCTGTATCATCTGCTATATTTATATAAATTACATTTTTAAAATTTTCATTAGCAAACTTTGTTGCTAAGTAGGTTTTTCCTACCTGCCTAGCTCCCTCTACAAGTAGAACTAAATCACTATTATCTTTCCAATCTAGAAAATCTTTATAAACATGCCTTTCTATATACATATATATAAACCTACTACTTAAAATATAATAAAATTTAGTAGCAGTTCCTCCTTTCTTTTAAACCTGAATCTATTTCTAACCTCTTTGCTTGTTTTTCAGTATTAATACTATATTTTTGTTCCTGGCAAAATAACTTTAAAGCTATTTTCTTCTTTAGAGTTAACTAACTTTACCTTTCCTATTCCCTTAAAGGAGTTTTTCATTTTTGAAAATCCACTTCCACTATTTAATATTATATGTTTATCATCTAATGTTATTAATTTTTCATAAAGCCACATATTTCTTCTTATATAATTTATGTTTTTACCTTTTAAATTTTTTTGTATAAGCTCTCCTGGGCTATCAATTACTACACTATTTTGTGCTATTACTACTTCTATAACCCTATTTACTTCTGAATATGCTCTGTATAATATTGCATTTTTTATTGCTTCCATTATAGCAACCCTTGGATAACTACTTGGTACTATATCTTTAATAAGCTCTTCGCTTTTTAAAATCATTGTAATTAAAGAACCTTGAATTATATTTATTTCATCCACACTTTTATTTACTCTATTTATTATTCTTATCATATTATTAGGAATACATAGGCTATTTTTTTCACTAAAGACAATTAGTCCTCCATAAGTGCATTTTTCTTCGCTAGTTTCTTTATCAATATTTATTATTCCTGTACTTTCTAAAAGAAATATTTTATTTTCTTCTGTTAATTTAATACCTTTTTTATTAAAATAACTTTCTAATAATTTATTATCTAATAAATTTATATCACTTCTTGCTATTGTTGAAGTTTCTATGGTTAAATCTAAATTTTCTTCAAATATTCTTAAAAGCTCTTGTTTTCTCATAATGTCAGTTGTAGAGCCTCTTCTTATATAAAAAGCCCCATTTTCTCTAACTTGATAAGGTTTTTGTTCTCCAGTAAGAATAGTTATTACTCCAACTTTTTTATCCTTAATATCTAAAAAATCTACTTTAATAGGAATAGGTGGCTCACATCTTGAAGATATAATTTGTTGAATTTGTTCCTCCTTAAATAATTCTTCTTCTTTTATGCCCTCAATTGTCTTTAACTTATCTACAACACCAACAACAATATAGCCTCGTCCACCTTTTGAATTAGCAATAGCACAAATATCCTTTGCTAATTCTTTTTTACCTGTTTCATTCCATAACTCTAATCTTAATTTAAAATCTAATTTTGTACCTTCTTCTTTTTTTAATAGCCTTTGAAGCTTTTTAATATCCATATTATAAATCTCCCCTAACAAAGATATTATAAAAATTATAGAGTAGATATTTTCCTTTCTACTCTATAATATTATTTTTTAAGTTTGTAATGTTTGCTACTAAACTCATAATTTATGCTTAATATAAGTAATTTTTTATCACTATGAATAATTATATCATATATAAATAATATTTATATTATTTAAACTACTATAAACTATCTTTAACAAGGCTACTTCCATCAACTATTATATTAACCTTAACATTAAGGTTTGTATTTTCAAGAGAATTTTCTATGATTTTATTTGGATATTTTTCTTCTATAAGTCTATTAACACCAATTAAATCTATATTTTCTTTTTTATAGTCATTAAAAAGATTTTCTAAATAATTTTTTATTTTTTCTTCTTGAATATTTTTTATAGTTTTTAAAACTTCATTGTTAATTTTAAGTTTTCCTTGAATTTCTCCTATAGATACTCTTATATCTAAATTTTCATTTATAATAAAACTATTATCCTCTTTAATTACTTTAGTTAATGAATTTTTTTCTAATATATCTAAGGTTATAAATTTATCTTCTTCCTTTGGATTTTGAATTTCAAAGGTTCCTTCATTTACAGGTTCCATTAACAAATTATAACTTAAGACTTCTGTAGGCTCCATTTTTTTTAACATTTTATCATTTTGTATAATAGCCCCTCCATTTAGTTCAATTTTTTTGTCTATTATATCATCTTTAATATCAATTGCTGTTAGTATATTTATAGCATCCTTATTAAGAGATGTACTTATATAATCATTAACATTTTTACTTATTATCTTTCCATTTCCTTTATTATTTTTAACTAAATCATCTAAATATAAACCTAAATATTCATCATCTTCTCCTATTATATTTAATATGTCTGAAATTTCTCCAAAGTATACAAACATATATGGCTTAAATCCAAATTGTTGGTCATTATTTATTAAGTCTATATGTTTTTTTATTCCATCTTGTGCCACTTGTTCTGTGAATATATAAGCTCTTACTTGACTAAAATTAAGTTTATTACTAGAAATTTCACTTATATCTCTTATAGCTTCTAAAGAAGTTTTTCCTTCTCCTTTAAATATCATTCTTTTTCCTTCATCAGAACTATCTCCTGCATTTCTATAGGGTTTTACACAATCTATGTATATAATAACATTATTATTTTCGTCTTTATCAAAAATTACTGATGTTGCAAAGGTCATTTGATTAATTTCTTTATAATTAAAACAGGATGTTAAGATTAATGAACATATAATTAGAAATATTATACTAGCTAATTTTCTTTTCATTACTATCTTCACCACCCTTTTGTATAACCTTTTTTGATATTTTATTTAATTTTCCCCTAAATATTATGTCTTTAAATTTGTAAGTTTCTATACTTCCTAAAGGAAATAAATATGAATAGCCTCCTGTTTCTAAATCTCCAAGTTTTGATACTAACATAAGACTTATTAAGAAAAAGCCTGGAAGACCAAAAAAAGAACTTACAAGGGTTATAATTATTGACCATATAGATAAAGCTCCATAAACCTTTGGTATTAAAAAATAACTTAAAGTACTCGCTGCTACTACAATTATTGTTATTCTTGAAGAAATTCCTGCTCCAACAACAGCATCTCCTAAAATTAAAGCAGCCACTATACTCATTGCTCCTCCAATTGGTTGAGGAAGCCTTAAACCAGCTTCTTTTATTAATTGAAAGGCTATAACCATAATTAAAACCTCAATTATAGTTGGTAAGGGCACTCCTGCTCTTGCAACTGCTAATCTAAATAAAAACATTGATGGTATAAGAGCAAAATGATAATTTACTATAGCTACATATAACCCTGGAAGAAATGTTGCTATAAAAAATGCAACCCATCTTAAGACTCTTGTAAAGTTTGCAAAATATCTATTTATATAATAATCATCTGGTGCTTGAAAATTTTCTAAGAAAAAGTAAGGAACTGTTATTACAAAAGGAGTTCCATCAACTAAAACAGCAACTCTTCCTTCTAATATCTTTGCTGCTGCCTCATCTGGTTTTTCAGTATATCCTACAGTATCAAAGACTGAATTTTTTCCTCTTAATTTTTCTTCTATATAATTTGTATCTAATATAAAATTTAAATTTAAACTTTTTATTGATTCTTTTATATTATTTATTAAATAATTAGGTGCCATTCCTTTTAAGTAAGAAATGCATACACTGGTTTTACTTTTTTCTCCTACAAGAAATGTTTCAAATTTTAAATCTGGATTTTTAATTTTTCTCCTTATTAATGAAACATTATCTACAATAAGTTCAGTAAATCCTTCTCTAGGACCTTTTACAACTGCTTCTGTAACTGGAATAGAAACAGACCTTCTAATAAATCCCTTTACTTCACAATATATTATTTTTTCTGCCTTATCAAAGCAAATTATTAAATCTCCTGATAATACATGGTCTATTCCATCATCAATATCCTTTGCAATTCCTGCTGCACTTATATCTAGAAATTTTGTTACAACTTCTTCTATAGAATTACATGAATTACTTATTGAATGTAAGGGCTCAACTACATATTCACTTATTTGAGTTGCACTACATATATCATCTATAAATACTAAAGTACACTTTCCAAAATTAGTGTTTACTTCTCTATATTTCACATCAAAGGAATTTTCAAGTTTAGCTTTTACTTTTTCTAAATTTATATTCATAACATCACCATAATTTATTATTATCTATTTTTTTGATTAATATTCACTATTTTGTTAATACTATTAATGAATAACAAGGAGGAAAGATTATGGATAAATTATCAACAAAACACTTTGCTTTTTTTATACTAGGAAGTAGTTTAATAGCTATAAAAAGCTATTCTTCAGTATTTATAAACCTTGGTGGAAGAGACACCTATCTATTATTTGCTATATCTGCATTAATTTTTTCATTTGTTTTTTTGTCTTTTTTAAAGATATGTAAAAGTAATCTTGATATAAAAGAAATTTTTTTAAGCTTAAATTTATTTGGAAAAATTCTATTATATATATTTACCTTTGGCTTTTTTATAATTTCAGTAGAGTCTGCTTCTACATTATCAAGCTCTATACATAGTAATTTTTTCTTATCAACACCTATATGGTATTGCTTAATTTTCTTTCTTATAGCTTCAGGGTATGTACTTAATAAAAATTTCAATAGCATTTTAATATTAGTACTAATTACAGTTTTCTCAACTCTTATTGGAGATATAATACTTTTTATATTAATAGGAAAGTATTTAAACTTTTCTCACCTTCTTCCAATAATGAAAGGAGGATTCACCACTAATAAATGGATTGCTATAATACTTATGATTGGTTCTCTTTCTTCAATGTGTATATCTTTACCTTACTTAAAATTTTTATCAAGTAAAAAAGGATTAATAAAATATTCATCTATGGCAATGACAATATGCTTTATTATTATATTTTCATCTCTTATTTCAACTATTGCATTTTTAGGTCCTATAAGAAGTGGGAATATATTTTATCCTGAATTTGTTCAATCACAAAGAATACAAATAGCTAACTTTTTAGAATTTGGAGAATTATTTTATATTTTTAAAACTGTATGTATGTGGTTTATTAAATATATTTTAGCTTCATATAGTATAATTTTATTATTTAAGGACATAATTACTAATAAGAAGATTTTCATTATAATATATAGCTCTATAGTATTTATTGTTTCTTGGTACATTACACAGAACCAATATTACTTTTTTCAATGGCTAAAAATATTACAATTATGTTTATTAATAACACTATTAATCACTCCTCTTTTAGGCTTTACTATATATAATTTTAAACATAATAATAATAAAAATTTTTCTAAATAAATTAAGAAAGGAAGATTAACATGGAAGATAAAAATATTATTTGTAAAGATTGTGGTAAAGAATTTGTTTTTACTACAGGAGAACAAGAATTTTTTAAAGAAAAAGGATTTACTAATGACCCTGTTAGATGTCCTGATTGTAGAAAGATAAGAAAAAATCAAAAAAGAAACAATTAAAATATAAGCTTATTAGGTTGTTACATAAATTTATATAAATATTATTTTGTGTTACAACCTTTTTATTATTTTTTATGTTTTTTCTTTATATATTTAATAAACTAATTTGTAATTTGACAGTTATTTTTGTAAATTTTATAATAGTTAAGTATAAAGTAAAAAACTAAAAAGGGGTGTATATTAATGAGTGAAACTCTTGAAAATACAAACAAAAAAATTATTTTCAGTGGTATTCAACCATCTGGAGACTTAACTTTAGGAAATTATTTAGGAGCTTTAAAAAACTGGGTCAAGCTTCAAGATGAATATGATTGCTATTATTGCATAGTAGACCTTCATGCAATAACAGTTCCACAAAAACCTGCAGATTTAAGAAGAAGAACATTAGAATTATTATCTATTTATATTGCTTCAGGTATATCTCCTGAAAAAAATACAATATTTATACAATCTCATGTACCTGCACATTCTGAATGTTGTTGGTTATTAACATGTAATTCTTATATGGGTGAATTAAGTAGAATGACTCAATTTAAGGATAAGTCTAAAAAATATGGAGGTAACTCTAACTCTATAGGTACTGGTTTATTTACATATCCAGTTTTAATGGCAGCTGATATTCTTTTATATAATTCTGATTTAGTTCCTGTTGGAAAGGACCAAACTCAGCATTTAGAATTTGCAAGAGATATTGCAACTAGATTTAATAATACTTATAGTCCTACTTTTAAACTTCCTGAAGGATATATTCCAAAAGAAGGAGCTAAGATAATGGATTTACAAGACCCAACAAAGAAAATGTCTAAGTCTTCTGATAATCCAAATTCATTTATCTTAATTATGGACCCTCCTGATGTTATAAGAAAGAAAATTAGTCGTGCAGTAACAGATAGCCTTGGAGTTGTAAATTATACTGATGAACAACCTGGTGTTAAAAATCTTTTAAATATTCTTTCAGCTATTAAAGGAGTAAACCCTGAAAATTTAGTAGCTTCCTATGAAGGAAAAGGTTATGCTGAATTAAAGCAAGATGTAGCAGAGGCTATTGTAGGTGAACTTTCTCCTATTCAAGATAAAGTTAAAGAACTTCTTGCAGATAAGACTTATTTAGAAAGTATTTATAAACAAGGAGCTGAAAAAGCTAACTATATTGCAAATAAAGTATTAAGAAAGATGCAAAAGAAAATAGGATTTATTCCTAGATAAAACTTGTAGTCTACAATATTAAGTTAAAAGAATTAAATTAGATGCATTTGTCACCTATTTTTCTAATAACAGAATATTGTAGACTTATTACTATTATATTGAAAGTGAGATTTTTTTATGACCAAAAAGTTTTTAAAATTTTTTTCAAATAACTTTTATTTCTGCTTATTATATATGTTTTCAACTCTTCTTTTAATTACTACCTTTAATGATTTATTTGTTGTAAAAATACTTTTAAAAATATCTCTAGTATGGGGAATTTCTTTATCTTTTTATCACATTTATAAAATATTAAAAAGAAATCCAAATAAAATTGAAACTGCAATATTTATATTTTTAATTTTAACTCTTTTACTTACTTTAATATTTTATAGAAATACAACAAATTTAAAAACTTGGATAATAAACCTTATATTTATGACTGGAATATTTTATATTGATAAAGATAAGCCTAAAGAAAATATTGAAAAAGACATTTATATTATGTCTTCTTTATTTTCAATTTTTATGTTTATAACATTTTTAATTTCAGCAATTTTATATACTCAAAGGACAAGTGAAATGACTGAATTTGAAATTCTTTACGGAAAAGTATGGGGATTATTTGTTTATAAAAACTCCTTAGCTATTTCAGCTGGAATAGCCTTTCTTCTTTCTATTTTTTGTTTCTTAAAAAGCAAGAAGAAAGCTTTTAAATACTTTTTCTTACTAAATACAATAATTCAACTTATAGCTGTATTTGTATCAAAGGGAAGAAGTGCTATTTTACTTTTATTAGCTATACCTTTTGTTTTTTTATTTGTTCAATTTAAAAATAAAATTTTTAGAACTTCTATAATTATTATTCCTTCTGTTTTTTGTGTTTTAGGCTTTGCTCTATTTCATGAAAAATTAGGTGCATTTTTATCAGGAAGACAAGAGCTTTGGTATTCTGCGTGGCTTTTAATAAAGAAAAACTTATTTGTTGGAGTAGGTAATGAAGCCTTAGTTGAGAAAGTTTACTCAATGCGACCTAATGTTATTCTTCCTGGAATAGAAATGGGCAGACTTCACAATATACTTCTTCAATTAATCACAGAAAATGGAGTATTTTCACTTATTATATTTTTAATAATTCTATACCTTTCATTTTCTAAATTAGTTAGTAAAGTTCATACTTTAAGTGGCAAAAATGCTTTAGTTCAAAAAGTTCTACTTTCACTAGTTGTTGGATTAGTTTTTGTAAATTTATTTGAAAGTAATTTAATTTATTTAGTAAGCTTTATAGCAATTACTTTTTGGACATACCTTGGATACTTTTTATCTTTAAATGAAAAATAAAAAATAAGCACAATATAATTGAAAAAATCTTTTATATTGTGCTTATTTTTTTATAACCTATATTCTATTTTAATTCCCAAGGTTTTGTATTTAAATAATCAATAAATCCATCTCTTAATTCTGGTTTCTTTAAAGCATATTCTATTGTAGCTTGTAAAAATCCTAACTTATCTCCTACATCATATCTTCTACCTTCAAAGTTATAAGCATACATAGCTTCTTGACCTATTAATGTTCTTAATGCATCTGTTAATTGAATTTCATTTCCCTTTCCTGGTGCTGTATTCTCTAATATTTCAAATATTTGAGGTGTTATTATATATCTTCCAAGAATTGCAACATTACTTGGTGATTCTTCAACCTTTGGTTTTTCCACTAGGTCTTTTACCTTATATACTCTATCTTCTATATGAATTCCATCTACAATTCCATACTTAGATACATCATTTTCTGGAACTGTTTGAACTCCTAATATAGTAGTTTTATATTCTGAATAACAATCAATTAATTGCTTTAGACATGGAACTTCACTATCTACTACATCATCTCCAAGCATAACTGCAAAAGGTTCATTACCTACAAAAGTCTTGGCACAATGAATAGCATGTCCTAATCCTCTTGGTTCTTTTTGTCTTATATAGTGAATGTCAACCATTCCTGATATATCTCTTACAAGTTCTAAAAGTTCTTCTTTTCCAGCCTTTTCTAATTCCATTTCTAATTCTATAGATTTATCAAAATGGTCTTCTATACATTTTTTATTTCTTCCTGTTATTATAAGAATCTCTTCTATTCCTGATGCAATTGCTTCTTCTATAATAAATTGTATTGTTGGCTTATCTACTATTGGTAACATTTCCTTTGGCTGTGCCTTAGTTGCAGGTAAAAATCTTGTTCCTAACCCAGCAGCAGGAATAATTGCCTTTTTTACTTTCATTATCTAATCCTCTCCCTATTAACAAATATTTACTTAACACTTTTATTGTACCATATAATTAATTTATTTTATATATTTAAATAAACTTTTATTTAGTAAAATAACCATTTATCTAGGATTTTATTTTTCTTTTTACATTATTTATTAGTTCTAAAATAATCTTATCTTTTATAATTACTAATATAAATAAATATATTAATAAATTTATTAATATAACCCCCATTAATAGTAAAAACATGTTTTTTATATATTTTCTTAAAATAATTGTTATAGGAATAAATATTAATGAAATTATAAAATACTTTATTTTATCTAATCCAAATAAATTTATATGAATTTTTAAGTTTTTTCTTACATAAACATATTCACATATTACCAATACAAAATTTGCTATTATTGTTGTAGTTATTGCAACCTTTGCAGAAAATATTCCCAAAACTATACATAAAGAATTTAATATTAAATTAACTATACCTCCAATAAATACACATACAACTTGTTGTCTCTCTCGTCCATTTAGGTACATAATCTGATTACTTACTATATTTTCATATCCTACTATAATCATATATATTGCAAAAAAAGGCATAAGAGGTACTGCATCTATATAATCTTTTCCTCCATATAATAAAATGCACTCTTTTCCAATAACAGAAACTCCAATTGCTGCTGGAAATAATATCATTAAATACATTTTTGACATTCTATCTAACAAAGATTTATATATCTGATTTTCCCCTTTAGATAAATGATATGAAAGTCTTGGTATAGTAACTTGGACAAAGGTTAATAGAAGATTATTTATTGCATATATAATTCCAACACACATAAAATAATATCCTACATATACCTTTCCAACAACAGAACCTAACATTATCTTATCTAAGTTAGTATATAAAATACTTGCATTTGTAAGTATTACCACTAAAAACATAGGCTTTATATGTTTTTTAAAATTTAATGCTTTAAAATTAAAATCAATTCTTCTTTTTATAAATACAAAACTTGCAAAATAATTAAAAAATAATGTAATACCAAGTATTAATACATACATAGTAACATCTTTTGCTGATTTAACTAAAATTATTGTTACTATACATGATATGGTCTGCACCAAAATAGTTTTTATTGTGATAAAATCAAATCTTTCTAGTGCCTCTGCTGCCCATTCAACATAAAATATATTAGCAAAAAAGTTTATACCCATAACCACTGCTATACTATGTAAAACACTACTATTTGCAAAAATTAAATGCATTGATAGTATATATATTCCACCAACTATTAAATTTGATAATAATGTTATTATAAATATATTTGAAAATACCTTAGATAATCTATCTTTATTATCTCTAACTTTACTTATCTCTCTTAGTCCATATTGATAAACTCCAAAGGTTGCAAAGGCCAAAAAGTATTGATATATACCTTGTATATATGTAAAATTTCCATAGGCCTTTGTACCTAAAGCTCTTGTAATATACATTCCTAATATAAAAGGAAGTCCTGTATTAAAAATATTAAGTATTAATTTATATATAGTATTTTTTGCTAATGACTTACTCAAAAAGATTCTACCTCATTTCCATTTTTAATAGACTTATGTTAACATTATAATGTAACTTTTTCAATATCATTTACATAAATTTAAAATAAACATAAAAGTAACTTGCTAAAATAACAAGTTACTTTTAGTTTATTTTAAATCATTCTCTTTTTCTTCTTTAAGTAATTTTTCAAGAACTACTAATCTTTGCCCTAAATCCTTTGTTTGCTCTTTAAGAAGACTAACTTGTTCACTTTGTCTAAAAAGCAAATATAATAAAAATATAATTGCAACTAAAAATAATACTGAAGGCGGATATTCAATTCCTGTCCATTTAGCTACAACTTTTATTATATTAGGAAAAGCTGCTAATATTATTGCTAGTATTGAACCTAAAAACCAAAGAAAACTCTCTCTTTCAAAAAATTTTTTCTTTTTAACTTTTGATAGTACCATACACATAAATATTATTGCTAAAAATATAAAAAATATTCTAGTTGCCATTTGTATCACCTACCATTTTATTTTTTCTTATGCCATATTTTATAATTATTAAAAATATACTATAAAACATTGTTATCATATATGATATTGGTGACCATATACCAGAGTGCATACTTTCTCCATATATTCTCTCTTTCATTTTTACTGGTACTTCTTCAATTTTATATCCTTGCATAAGCATTTCTATAATTAAATTAGCATCTGGATATTCTGGATAATTATTAATTTTTGCGTATCTTGTATATACTCTTTTTGATAAAATCTGAAGACCTGATGTTGGGTCTGTTATTTCTTTTGAGCATGCTATTTTTATTATTTTTTGGAATAAAGCTGTTCCTACTCTTCTAAAGAAAGGATGTTTATATTCTGTCTGTTCTTTAAATCTTGACCCTATCATAATATCAACATCGTCTTCTTTCATTTTTTGAAACATTTTATTTAATTCACTTGCTACATGTTGTCCATCTCCATCAAATTGTGCAACATACTTATACCCCTTTGCCAAAGCATATTTAAATCCAGTTTGCACTCCACCTGCATATCTTAAATTAAAGGGGGTTGTTATATAATTAACTTTCATTTCTTCTAATATCTTTGGAGTATTATCTGTTGAACAATCATTAATAACTAAAATGTCAGCCTCTTTAATATCTTCTCTTAATTCATTTATAACATTAGTTATGTTCATTTCTTCATTATAAGCTGGCACTATCACTAATAAATCCTTCATTTTTTTCTCCTTTATTTAATATCTCTTCATAACTATATTTTTTTCTTCCTGTTATATCTATACCATATCTTTTAGCTACTTCCTCTTCCATTGCCCCATATTCAAAATGTCTTACTCTCTTATCTTCAGGTGGAAGCTCCATATAAGTGCTTCCATATTCACATTCTAAAATATGCTCAACATTATTAGGACATGGAAACATATATCCTTCAAATTCTATTTTCTTTAAAGGAAGGTAATATTTTCTTTCACACATCATTTCATCAGTTTGCTCAATTGCAAAACCTATATACTTTCCATCTTCACTTATATATTTTTTCTTTGCTTTTTCTACTAAATTAAATGGTATAAAAATCTTACTAACTGCTCTAAAAGTTTTAAAAATAATCTTATAAAGTTTTGAATTTACAGCATCTATTACAGACTTTTTTCTTGCATTTTCAATTTGTCTTATAAATTTTCTGTACTTTCTAGATACATTTTCTTTATAAAAATCTAAAGTAAATATATCTATAAAAATACCTCTATCCATTATCATATTTGCTCCATCATCATCAATAACAACAACTGTGTCTTTCATCATTATTTTTGCAAATTCAAAAGGATAACCTTCTTTTGTATCCTTATGTAGTAAATAAAAATGTGGATTACTATTTTTTTTCATATGCTTTATAAATTTATTATAATTTTCCCTTGTCATAGCTATATCTACATCATCATCCCAAGGAATAAAACCTTTATGCCTATAGGCTCCTAATAGGGTTCCAAATTCAAGACAATATTCAATATTATTTTCTTTACATATCTCATCTATAAATTTTAAAGTTTCTACCATTAACTTTTTACATTCATCTAAATTTGCAACTACATACATAATAATATCCTACTCTTTAACTATTTTTACATACACTTATGTCAAATTTAATATTATAATCTCTAAACTTAAGAATTCTCTCATAGTCTTCCATATAGTCAACTTCTGCCCAAAATCTTCCTTCTACATCTTTAACATAAATGTCCTTTTCTTTACTTAGCTCATATAAAGCATTTTCCCACCATAAATAATGTTGTTGTTTATTTATCATACTTTCAAGTTCATTTTTAAAAGTACTTATAAACTCTTTTCCTATCTTTGCAATTCCTATATACTCTGCAGTTATATCCTCTCCTTCAAGTTCTTTTCCATACTTTAAGAGTCTGTTATCTTCATAGTAGAATTTATAATCAGCTTCCTCTTTTCTTGTTTCATCACAAAAAAGAACAGGACTTAATGTTTCTTCTTTTATTATTTCTAATAAAGAATCGTCAACAAAGACATCTCCATTCATTATCATAATATCATCTTCATTAGTAATAAAATCTCTTGCAAACCAAGCTGATGCTATACTATTTGTAACATCAAAAAATGGATTATAATAAAATTTTATATCATGTTCTTTTAAAATTTCTCTTATTACTTCCTGGTTATAACCTAATATAATTCCTATATCCTTAATTCCCATTCCTCTAAGTTGTCTTATGGTATTTTCTATAAGGGTAATTCCACCTCCTATATCCACAGTACATTTAGGTCTGCCAGATAAATATCTGCTTATTCTTGTACCTCTTCCAGCTGCAAGTATAAGTGCTCTCATTTTTATAACACTCCCTTTTCATTCATATCTTTAAAAGCATTTACTAATGTATCTATATCTTCATCTGAAATATTTCCAATATGACCTACTCTAAATAAAATTTCACTTAAATCTCCACCATTAGGACATAAAAATATATTATAATTATCTTTCATATATTTAAATATTTCATATGCTGTCATTTTTCCTGTTGGTTTTAATGGAGTAACAGCATTTGATGGAGTTTCATTTGCTATTTCTAATGGTAAGCCTTTTATTTTTTCTCTAAAGCTTTCTGCAACTTCTCTAGTTCTATTTATAACAGAATCTATTCCTGCTTTTTCTATTCTTTTTAATCTGGAATTTAATTGAAGTATTATGCTTACTGCTGGAGTAAAAGGAGTTTGTCCTCTTTTTCCATTATTTAAATAATCCTTTAAATTAAAATACATACTCTTAACATTATTATTTTCTATTCTTTCAATAGCCTCTTTATCCACAACAATTAAAGCCATTCCAGCTGGTAATGCTAATGCCTTTTGTGAACCTGTTATCATAACATTTATATTATTTTTTTTCATATTTATATCATCTGCTAAGAATGCACTTATAGCATCAACAACTAAGAATATATTTTCTTTCTTGCAAAAATCTCCTATTAAATCTAAATCATATAAAACACCTGTTGAAGTTTCATGTGCATTAACCAAAAAACCTGTAAATCCTTTATTTTTATACTTATTTAAAATTTCTTTAGTTAAAGCTTGCCCATAAGATAACCTTATTTCTTCAAAAGGTATTTCATGAATTTTACATAGTTCCACAAATCTATGCCCAAAACTTCCCCCATTAACAACTAACACTTTATCTTTTTTTGTAAATACATTCATAACAACAGCTTCCATTGCCCCTGTTCCTGAATTTGTCAGAAATATCACTTTTGAACTTTCCTCTGTCTTAGCTAATTTTTTCATTATTTCTTCATTTTCTAAAGTTATTTTTGAAAACTCATCTGTTCTAAAATAAGGTGGCTGTTTTGCACCTATTTCTAACTCTTCTTCATACATTTGAACTGGTCCTACACTAAAATTCAAAAAATCTTTTTTCATATATATCACCTTTTTTTAATAAATCAACTATTTAATATTTTCATAACAACACTTTGATTATAACATATAGACATTTATAAATATACAACTTGTTCTTTACAAACTTGTAACCTTACACTAAATTTTATATAAATACTCCTCCATAACTATATCTTCAACTTCTTCTATATTAGTTGATTTAGATGTATCCCAATACTTATCTGGAGTCATAAAGTTTTCTCCATAATTCATTTTTAAATATTCTACTGTATTTTCAGGCATACTTACATTTATTCCATTAAAATCATGTTTTACAATAACATCAACTTTAGGACAATAACATGCTTGAGCTTTTAAATTATTACATTTTGAAGTTTTTTCATCTATTTTTATATTATTAGCTTCTCCATCAGTATAAAAATTATATATAAATATTCTTCCTCCATTTTCTTCTTCATTATATAAAAATAAATCCACTAATACTCCATTCCAATTCCATGTTTGTTCTGAAAGTTTTCCAAAAGCATAAAATTCTCTTATTTTCTTAAACCCATTTTTTACTAGTAGTGCTTCTATATCTTTATTATAATCCTTTGCATACATTCCAAGGTCTATATCAAAATCATGGTCTATAAATTTTCCATCTCTATAAATTCCTAATAAAGTACCAAAATCCACCCAATACTTTATATTAGCTTCATCCATTATGCTGTTAAATTTTTCTAAACAGGGTAGTCCATACTTTTTCATTTTTCGTCCTATAAATCTTAAAGCACAAAGCTTAAGCCATTTTACAAATTTAGTTTCATATAACCCATATTTTCTTAATTTATTTACAATAAACTTAACCATAATACACCTCTATATTAATCCTTTTATATAACATTTTATTTTCTTTCTATAATATTTTGATGAAGTAAAGGCTCTAAGCGCTAAAACTCCCCCTATTGGATTAAATTTTTTTAATTTCATTGCTCCCTTCGTAAAGTAAGTTGATGCTTTATAATACTTTTCTTCATCATCCTTAGTTGTAGAATTTATAATATTTTTTACCTCTTCTATAACATCTTTATTGCTTATAGTTTCACTTTTATATCTTTCTACTAATTTTTGAGATATTAAAAATTGTTTTAATCCATTTTTATTAGATATAGATGTACTTCTCATTCTATATTTAAGTAAAACCTCTCTTATGTTTCCTAATTTAAAGCCTTTCTCAAGAGCTCTTAATAAAAAATCATAATCTTCTGCATAAGAAACATCTCTATATCCTCTATTATCTTTAAATACTTCTGCTTTTCCAAACCAAGTTGGATGAGGCATACAATTATTATATATTACTCTCTTTTTAAAGCTTTCATTATCTTTTGGAAGATTATTAAGTGTGGTTATCTCATTTTCTTCTTCATCTATACATACTACCCCTGAGCCAATTAAATCTAAATTATTATCCTTAAGATACTTTAATTGTTTTTCTAATCTATCTTTTATAGCTATATCATCAGAATCCATTCTAGCTATAAAATCTCCAACTATCATATTGAGAGCTTTATTTAAGCTTTTAGTTAAGCCAATATTTTTTTCATTTATTATAAGCTTTATTCTCTTGTCTTTTTCTTTATATTCCTCTAATAAATTTATTAATTCTTTATTATTAGGGTTATCACAAACTATTAAAAACTCTAACCTTTTTATAGTTTGTCCTAATATAGATTCTATGGATTTTCTTATCCACTCCTCTGGTTCATTATAAGTACTCATTACAACTGAAATTAATTCATTACTCATAATATTTCTCCTTATATTAATCTACTTAATTACCACTCTGTCAATTATACTTATTTTTTATTATCTTGTCTAATTACAATTTTTTTATTTATTATCAATTAGGTATTTTACTATATTTTCTATAATATGTTATATTACTCACTAAAGCAAAAAATAAGTTATATCACTTTATATTTTGTGATATAACTTACCTAAACTTTAAGTTACAATAAATAACTTGAATTATTTATTACACATTGAATAAATCCTTCAAAAAATAATATACTAGAATATATTACACAAATTACCATTATAACTTGCTCTCTAGATATACTAACTCTTTTATTTTCATATTTTATTTTCAAACCATATTTTGAAGAATTCATCCATGTTTCTAATATAAATATTATTATTAATGCAAACATTAATGTTAAACATACATAATATCTACTTTGACATGAAAAATGACCTGAAATAAAATAAAAATCTTTAAATGCCCTATTAAATTGTAGCATCAAAGCCACTATAGTTCCTACTAAAAGTGATATATACACCTTTAATTTATTATCTCCATTTTTTCTTATATATTTTGTAAATAAAAATAATGGTATTATCCAAAATAAAATTGTTCCAATTCTACTAATTGTTAAAATACTTTTTCGTTGAGAAAATCCTGGCACTCCTGCTGTCCATTGTGCAAAAAATCCATTCCAAAATGATTTAAAGAATTCATTAAATGATAATTGATTTCTTAATTGTGGTTGAACATATACTAAAGTGTTGTTTATAAATTGTTCAGCTGCATATGTTGATAATGCTGGTTGAAATGTTCCTTCTTTAAAAAATATATAAACAAAATAGGATACTCCAAATAAATAAATTGGTAATGTTAAAAAAAAGTATTTATTAAAAATTGACTTTGTACTTTTTTCAGTAATACAGTTCCATATAACTAATAATAACGCTGCAATAACCACTATTGAGCCTGCTGAAAGTTTAGATAATACAGTTAGTACAATTCCTATAGCTACTGTAACATATGTTTTTAAATTATATCTTTTTTCTGAATATCTTAGTAGTCCTAGTATAAATATTGTTATTCCAACTACTGTTAAATTATCATTATTTACTGATGCTCCCTCATATAATAACATATGAACAGAATTTATTATAAGCACAAATAACAAATGTAAATAAGGTTTTTTGCTTATTCTTGTATAACCTATATAAAACATTAAAAATATACATGCTAAAATAATAAAGATGTTACATACTCTTATTTGGGTTAAATTAACTATAACTTTATCAGCATCAATATTTATAGAATTAGTTAATTTCATAATATGATAATATAAAGGTGGATGACCTAAATAATTTATAGCTTCTGTAAACTTTCCTTCATAATTTCCTGAATATACTCCTGTACTATAAACATTTGAATATGGGTCTTCTTTTTCTTCTTCATTATATTTCATTAGTATTTTTATATCTGAAAATTTAGGAATTATAACCTTATCATTTTCCTCTAAATACGCCACATAAGATATATGTGCAAGTTCATCATAAATATCAACTTTAGAATAATTTAAATAAAAAAACATTTTAAATCCTGAAAATATAAATCCACAAATATAAATTGCTATTATAAGCTTTTTAGGATTAATATTTAACCTTCTATAAAACATTGATACTATTATAAGAAAATAAAATATTGTAAATGAAATAGATACTATAAGAAACCTGTTTGGTCCATTAAGTATAAAATTAAATGCTATATCATTATCTAAAGGATTTGAATTTTCATATAGTTGTCCCTCAGTATAATAACTTCCCTCACCAATCCAAAGTACTAAATTATCATTTTCAGCATTTTCTAATGCTTTTATTGTAAAATAATAACTTTTATCATCTTCAAAAGTAAAGTTTTCTATTTCCACATCATAATACTTATTATCAATTATTTTGTCACCATATATTTTAGAACTATATAATAATTTATCATTACTATTATATATACTTAATAAATAAATTCCATTAATATCAGACATATTTGTTCCAAAATATAAAGATATACCTTTTATATTTTTATCACCATTAAAGCTTTGCTTATATACTTCATCTTCATTAATTCTTTGTGTTATTTGACTTATAGGTATATTTAAAGACTTTGTCATTGTTGATTCAGATAAATTCTTAAATAAATTTAATATAACTGTACAGTATACAATTACCAATAAAAATATTATTATATATTTATATCTATATTTTTTATATACATATTTAATAACTTTTCTTAACATAAATATTAAATATAATATTGTAATTGGTATTAATATTTGTAATTTTAATATATAATCATCACTACAGACCTTATTATATTTATTAATAAACTCTTGTGATAAATTTATTATATTAGAGTTATCCTCTTCTATCTTGTTATTTATCTCTTCTTGTGAAAACTTAGTTAATATATTATTTCGACTTGAAATTGATATTTCTTTAATTTTTATATTATTGTCATTATTTTTTATTCCAAAATTATTTATATGATAAAACTTTTCATCTATATAAAATTTAAAACTTTTATTTTTTGAATTACTTTCAATAGAATCTTCATTTACAAAACCATTTCCTATATCTAAATATATTGTTGAAGTATTCTCTTTTAATTTTGATTCATATTCTATTGATAAATTCACATAGCCTACAGGCATTTTGGAAATTAATAACCATAATGCAAAAATAATAAATACTAAACTTACTATTATATCTTTTGTATTAAAATATTTTTTCACCCTTTTATTTCTCCTATTTTAAATTATCTAATTATTAATTTCCTTATCATTCTTATCATAATCCATCTTTTTTATTCTATATTGAATATCTTCTAATATTTTTCTATTTGCAGCAATAATATCAGCTTGAAACCCAACAATAAGTGTTTCAAACCCAAGTAATAATAAAGTACTACTTAATATTAAAGATTGTACATGCCCATTTCCTTCTCCTTGTGCAAAAAATACTAAAAATCTTATTCCTATTAAAAATCCTATTAAAAATATTATTCCACCAATAATTGAAAAGAATCTTAAAGGTTTATACATCATAAAAGCTCTTACTATAGTAACCATAGATTTTTTTACATATCCAAACATACTGTTAAATAATCTAGAAGGTCTTAATTCTGCATTAGTTCTTATTGGAACTGAAGTCATGGCAATTTTACTTCTACCTGCTTGTACTATAGTTTCTAATGTATATGTATATTCATTAACTACATTCATTCTCATAGCAGCTTCTCTACTATATGCTCTAAATCCACTTGGCGCATCTGGTATATCAGTATTAGAAGCAACTCTTACTGTCCAGCTTCCAAAGTGTTGAAGCTTTTTCTTTAATGGAGAGAAATGTTTTGTTTTATCTATTGGTCTTTCCCCTATTACAATGTCTGTTTTTCCCTCTAATATAGGTCTTACTAACTTTTCAATATCCTCTGCACAATATTGATTGTCTGCATCAGTATTTACTATTATGTCTGCACCATTTCTTAAACAAGCATCTAATCCTGCCATAAAACCATAGGCTAATCCTTTATTTCGTTTAAAAGAAACAATATGATGAACTCCCCATTTTTTTGCAACTTCAACTGTTTTATCTTTACTTCCATCATTAATTATTAAATATTCAATTTCATCAATTCCATCAATATGTTTAGGTAAATCATTTAATGCAACTGTAAGAGTTTCTTCCTCATTATAGCAAGGAATTTGAATTATTAATTTCATCTTTTTATCCTCCAAAATGTTAGTTTTCTTTTTTTATTTCTAATATTTTTTCAGCAAGTTTTTCAGAACTTCCCATTTCTACGAAATAATATTTTCCTTTTGTTTCTGTAAATAATTCATGATTTGCAGGATTTTCTCCTAAAATCATTTTTTTATTCATTGCATCATAAATATAAGCCTTTCCAGGAATAGTCCTTCTAGCTTTATTTATATTCTTATTAAAATGTCCTGCTAAACATAAATCTGAAAAATTTATGTATTTTGCTAATTCTTGTTGAGATAGCCAATCTATATATTTAACATTATCACTTTCAACTTTATTATATTTTTTTTGTATGGGACCTATTACATAGAAAAATATATCTTTTTCTTTTTTTAATATATCTACTGCTCCAAGTACTATTTCTACTCCTTGAAGAGGAAGTATACTTCCAAAGTATAATACAACAAATTTATCTTTTACTTTATTAGGCTTTTCTATTCTTTTTTCATAATAAATACTTTTATCCGCTTCTAAATATAAAACATTAAGATTATTTTTATTAGCTCCAAATTCTTCTATAAAATACTTTCCATGTTCTTTAGTATCTGAAATTATGTAATCTGCTAATAGTATTGTTTTTTTATCTATAGCTTTTAAAATCTTTGCAAATATACTGTTTTCTTTTATTTTTTTTCTATCAAATACCAAAGTATCATACATTGATATAAAAAAGTCTATAATAATCTTTTTCTTTTTAAGCTTAAAGTTCCATATTGGTAATATTAATTGAGGTGCAAACCCAATAAACACCAAATCAAAATTCTTCATAGAAGTTTTTAAAATGTTCCAATAGACAGTTACTATTCTTTTAGGATAACTTTTTTCTTTAGAACCAATTATCTTATATTCTTTACTATTTTCCTTAATAATATTTATTTCTTGGGTATTTCTTATATAATCTAAATTTTTAGTTGTTATAAATAATACTTTTTTATCTTTAACTAAATTTATCATTTTATTTTTCCTCGTTTACTAATTACATATACAAGTTTAAAACCAACAAATGCTACTATTTCACCTAAAATAGTCCATATTCTAGATGTTAGTGTAATTAAAAGAAGTAATTCATAATTATAAGTATCTCCTAAAAGCATTCCTAATACACCTTCACGAATTCCCATTCCATTTGGAGAAGGGCTTAAAAATCCTATTACCCAAGATATTGGATAAGATAAAATTAAATATATTCCTTGAAGTACTTCTACTTTAGAAAAAGCAACAACTAATATAATTAATCCAATACCTGTTAAAAGCCATACTCCCACATATCTTCCTAAAATATTATATGTATATTTTCTTTCAAGCTTTATTTCACCAGTACTATCTTTAAATAATTTACTAATAATCTTTATGCCAACTTTTATTATATTAGGAATGAAAATCACTGTTAATATTATTAATATTACTGCTATAATTATAATCCAAAATGAATTAGCATTATTTCTAAGTAATATAGGAATAAAAAAGAGTAAAAATAATGCACTTGAAATTATTTGAAACACATATTCTAAAATCATACTTACTGTAGTTGCTGCTTTATCAACGCCCTTATTAGTACACATATAAGCTTTTCCAACTATATTCCATATTCCCCCTGGTATATATCTAGCTAATGCAGATGTCATATGAATATCTAAATAGTCAATTTTTCCAAGCTTTGAATCCATTTTCCATAAAAGATATGACCAGTTATATCCTGTTAGTAAAAATACTATAGCATACATAATTACAGATATAACAAACCAACCAATCTTCATATTAGATAAATATGGTTTTATATCATTCCAATTCTTCACAAACTGATTTCCCATAAACCATAAAATTAATAAAGATAATATTATCCCTAGGATTTTTAATATACTCTTTTTATAATTAACTTTTTTTTTCATTTTGTCTCCTTTTTGTTTATTTTTTGTAACCAAATCATTTTTTAATTTTAGCATATTTAGATTTAAATATCTATGTATTTATATATAAAACAACTCCCAAAAAATAAATTTAATTATGATTAGTAAAAATCACATCAAATTAATCCCGTTTTTATACACTTATTTATATACTTAGTTGTTTAATGGTATTTTTAAAAAGCTTTTAGCAATTTTGAAAGTATTTTTTATTCTTTAGAACTATTTCTAAAAATAATTCTCTTATTTAAGAAAAAAAAGAAATTGCTAACTTAAGAAATATAAAATTTCTTTCATATAACAACTTCTTTTTTTCTTAAATATTTATACTAATAATGATATAAATGCACTCCATAATGTTATTACTTGAAGAGTACAAAGAAAAAACATTAAATTATTTTCTATATTTTTTTTATAAGTTAATATTGAATTTCTTAACATAAGAAATATTAATGATAAAACAGGAATCATATATCGTCCTTGTACACCTTCAATTATAGCAGCTCCTTTGTTAGTCCAAGTAAATCCAACTACATGAATAGCAAAGAAAATTCCAATAACAATAAAAAACATTATTATTTTTTGTTTTTTAGTAATATATTGTTTATCTTCATCAGTTCTAAATGAAGATAATATAAGTAATATTATAAAACCTATTGTATATATTGGATTTATATTTATAAGGTATAATCCACTTATAGTTAAATATATAAAATTAATTGTACATACCTTAAGGTTGTTAATAAATAACTTAATAAATGTTAATGGAGAAGTTATTATATCTCCAAATGAATATGCAGGTGCATTAGAAAATGCTGATTTGCTATCTGTATCACTTACAATTCTTAAAGTATCAATTAAATTAAAAACTAAATATGATGCTAAAACTACTACAACTAATCCTATTAAAACTTGATAATATTTTTTCTTTGATACAAATTTTTTCTTAGGTATAATTAAAGCTAAAGCACATAATAAAACATATATCATTTTTAATGGTGCTAATAAAATTCCAGATATAAATAAAATTATAATATCTTTTTTCTTTTTTTCTTTTTCAGAATATGCAAAATATAAACAATATGCAGTATATAGAAATGCTAATGCATTTATTATTGCATCATATGAAAATGAAGTAGCTTGCTGTAAAGTCATTGGCAACAATGCTACAATAAACATTGTTACTTTTCCAATAGGCATTTTTTTTATGGCTAAATATACTATTGATAAAAATGCTATTAAATTAAAAAACCTGCCAAGATATAAAGTTGGAATTTGTCCTAAATGTACTATTCTTGCTATTGTTATTGCTAATGCTGAAGGAAAATATACATAAGCTGGTTGTGAAACATCTCTTCCTTGTACTTCAACTAACTCATTATCATCACTTATATCAAAGAATTTATCAAACACAGTTCTATACTGTGTCATTGTAGTTTTTCCATAAGTTAATCCTGCTATACTATCTTCACCTCTACGTAGATATCCTCCATCCTCTGTTGAATGTCCTTTTAATAACATATCATTAGAATATCTATAGGCTGTATCAACATGTGCAGGTTCATCATAGCCACTATATGGTGTTGTCAAAAACATATATGCTAGACCTAAACATAATCCACTTATTAAAAATACATTTTCTGTTTTTATTTTTTTTATAAATAATAAATAACTTATTACTAACATAAATATTATGGTAAATATTATACATACTATTACTATTGTTCTTAAAAAATCAGCACTTGTTGTAACTATTCTAAAAGCTATATCCTTTGTTTCTTCTTTATCATTTATATATAAAGTGCCATCTTTATACTGATCCATTCTAGATGAACAAATTGTAATAGAATTTTCCTCATTGCATCCTATTGATTTAATATTTAATTGAAATTCTTGATTTTTAGTATTTCTAATAGGATTATTTAAAACAAAATCATGATAATCATCATTTTTTATTTTATTTATATTTTCTTTCCAAACCTGAATTTTTTCACCTGTTGTTTTATTACTTAACTCTAGTTCTATAATGCCAGATTTATTATTATTATTATTATTATTCAAAAATTTTATAGAAATTATTTTTATTCCATCATCAACTTTAAAAGATTGTTTTATATCTATTCCTTCAGTAATTTTTCCAACATTAGTTGCTGCTTCTTCATTAATTATATGATAGTAATTATAATTTTTTGATATTGGCACTATTTTCAAAAAATATATAACAGATAAAATCATTAATGTAGTTAATATAATAAAAAATATATTTCTTTTATTTTTATAATCCTTTATATTTTTAATCATCTTTAAATACTCCCTCACTATTTATACAAATCTTATCTATTTTATCATTTTTATATTCATAAAACAACCTTACAAAAGTTACAATTTATATAACTAAAATTTTTATTAATTTCTAAATAAAAAATGTAGCCTTTTAGGCTACATTTTTTACTTATAATATTTTATTTATACATTTTTTCATAATACTTTTGATAATCTCCAGATGTTACATTCTTCATCCATTCTTGATTATCTAAGTACCATTGAATTGTTTTAACTATCCCAACTTCAAAGCAAGTTTCAGGATACCATCCAAGTTCTTCTTTTATTTTATCTGGAGCTATTCCATATCTTCTATCATGACCTTTTCTATCAGCTACATATTTCTTTAAGTTTTCTGTTACTCTTTCATCTACATTATCGTGAATATAACCTATAACAGTATCAACTATTTGAAGGTTTGTTCTTTCATTATGACCACCAACATTATAAACTTCTCCAACTCTTCCATTGTTTATAACCATATCTATTGCTTTAGCATGGTCTTCAACAAATAGCCAGTCTCTTATGTTTAATCCATCTCCATAAATTGGAAGGTCCTTTAATTGAAGACAGTTATTTATTAATAATGGTATTAACTTTTCTGGGAATTGGAATGGCCCATAGTTATTTGAACATCTTGTTATGTTTATTGGCATTTTATAAGTGTCTCCATATGCCTTAACCATTAAGTCTGAACCAGCCTTACTTGATGAATATGGGCTGTGAGGGTCAAGTGGTGTAGTTTCATAGAAATATCCAGTTTCACCTAATGAACCATATACTTCATCAGTTGAAACATGAAGGAATTTAACTCCTTCTTTCCATCCATCTTCTGTTTCCCAAGCATTTTTTGCACAGTTAAGTAAATTTACTGTTCCTAAAACATTAGTTTTAGCAAATACTTCAGGTTCTCTTATACTTCTATCGACATGAGATTCAGCTGCAAAGTGAGCAACATAATCTATATCATATTTTTCAAATAATGAAGATACTAATTCTTTATCACATATATCTCCTTGAACAAATATATGTCTCTTATCTCCTTCTATTGATTTTAAGTTTTCTAAATTTCCAGCATAAGTAAGCTTATCTAAGTTTATTATTCTTATATCATCATATTTTTTAAGCATATATAATACAAAATTTGAACCTATAAATCCTGCTCCACCTGTTACTAAATAAGTTTTCATTAAATTTAACACTCCTTAAAATTAAAGTTTAGTATTTATATTAAATATTAGGATTATCTTTTAAAAAGCTCTTTAAAGCCTCTTTCCAATCTCTCATTTCATCCCCAACAGTACATCTAAGCATCATATTATCTAATGAAGAATATTCTGGTCTTTTTGCTGATGCTGGATTCATTTTTGCATATTCTTCTGATGTACAAGGACTAACCTTACACTTTCTACCTGCAAGTTCCATTATTAATGATGCAAAATCATACCAACTACATTCTCCATTTCCTGTACAATGATATACTCCATATTCTTCTGTTTCAATTAATTTTAATATATGATATGCTAAATCATTTGCATTAGTTGGATTTCCTCTTTGGTCATCTACTACTGTTAAAGCCTCTTTTGTTTTACCTAAGTTTGCCATTGTATATACAAAGTTCTTTCCTACCCTTCCATATAACCAAGCAGTTCTAACTATATAATATTTTGAAGAAAGTTCTTTTACAAAGTTTTCTCCTGCAAGCTTTGTTTTTCCATATATGCTATAAGGTGCTGTCATTTCAAATTCTGCAAGAGGTTTTTCTCCAACACCACTAAATACATAGTCAGTAGAAACTTGAACTAATTTAGCTCCTATTTCTTCACAAACCATAGCTAAATTTCTTGGTCCTATAGCATTTATCTTAAATGCTAATTCTTGATTTTTTTCACATCCATCAACATTTGTAGCTGCTGCACAGTTTATAATAACATCTGGTTTTTCTTTGTCTAAAACCTCTTTTACTTGTTCTAATTTAGTTATATCTAAATCTTCAACATCTACTGCTACAACTTTGGCAGCTTTTATAACATCACTAACTTCTCCAATATCAGCTTTTCCTGTTTTTATTATATCTTGAAGTTCATTTCCTAATTGCCCTTTTGAACCTGTAATTAATATCTTCATAAATGCCATCTCCTAATTATTCTTCAATAATTTCCATTAAATATTTTCCATAACCACTCTTAAGTAATGGCTTAGATAATTCTTTAACTTTTTCTGCACTTATCCAACCTTGCTTATATGCTATTTCTTCTAAACATGCTATATAAGTTCCTTGTGTGCTTTGTACAGCTTCAACAAAGTTAGAAGCTTGAAGCATTGAAGCATGAGTACCAGTATCAAGCCATGCCATTCCTCTACCTAAAAGTTGTACTCTTAGGTCTCCTTCTTCCATATATAATCTATTTAAATCTGTTATTTCTAATTCTCCTCTTGGTGATGGCTTTAAGCTTTTAGCTTTTTTAACTACTGAATTATCATAAAAATAAAGTCCTGGTACTGCATATTTTGATTTTGGCTTTTCAGGTTTTTCTTCTAAAGAAATTACCTTTCCATTTTCATCAAATTCCACTACCCCAAAAGCTTTTGGATTTTGCACATAATAACCAAATACATATGCTCCCTTTTCTAATGAAGCTGCTGCTTTTAAATGAGATGTAAAACTTTGTCCGTAGAATATATTATCTCCCAATATAAGTGCTACATTATCATCTCCAATAAATTCTTCACCTATTATAAAAGCTTCTGCTAATCCATTTGGTTTTTCTTGAATTGCATATTCTATATTTAAACCAAAATCACGTCCGTCTTTAAATAATTCTTTAAAATTAACTATATCTCTTGGTGTTGATATTATTAAAATATCTCTTATTCCAGCCAACATAAGTACTGACATTGGATAATAAATCATTGGCTTATCATATATTGGAACCATCTGTTTTGACATTGCTTTTGTTACAGGATATAGTCTTGTTCCAGACCCTCCAGCTAATATTATACCTTTCAATCACTTCACCTCATTTTATTTATTAATCTCTTACAAATTATATCATAAATTTTATTTATTATATACTTCTTTAAGCCAATAACTTGTATTTGATGTATATTTTAATACTTTTTTCTTAGAGAGCTTATCATATCTACTGCCTAATTTATTAGCTATAAATCTTACTGCAAAATTAGGTATTATATCAAAAAAAGCTTTAAAGTTTTTTTCTCTTAAAGAGTTTATAGTAACAAATTTAACTAATTGTATAGCACTACTGTTTGCTCCAGAATTAGCTATATACTCATGTTGTTTCAAAAACACCCCTTGATCAAAATATCTTTTAAATAATGCTTTATAGGTATATGCATGAGAATGAATTACTTTAGCATCAGCACAATATTTTATTTTATATCCATTATTAATAAGCTTATATGCTATATACATATCCTCATTAGTCAATAATACTTTTCCATCATAGCCCTTTAGCTTTATAAAAGTATCTCTTCTTATAGCTGCGGCTGCATCTGAATAAAAGTAAGTTTTTATTCCTAAATTTTTAACATCTTCTTTAGATACAATTCTACTTTCATCAGGATAATTGCTCATTCTAGTATATCTTTCTATTGTTTTGTTATCACAAATTTGCTTTGCAAAGGATGCATCACATAAATTATTATAAATGTCTTTTGTTAACTTATAAATAAAATAATCATCTAATATTTTTATGTCCTGTGTTATAAAAACTATAATATCTCCCTTTGCTTTATAAGCTGCTTTTTCTCTTGTTAAACTATGAGAAAATTCCTTTTTTTTAATCAATTCATATTTTGCATTTATTTTTTTTAATTCCTCTTCACTTTTATCACTAGATTCTGTTAAAAGATAAGTAACATCAAAACTTTTTATGTTTTTTTGATTAATCAAACTATTATTTAAATCTCTTATATACTTTTCTCCATTATATATAGGACAAATTACTGATATATCCATTCTTAACTCCTATTTTTCAGCTAATTTAAAATTACCCTGCTTTGAAGAAAAATTAATATTATAGTAAGGATCTACTAAGTTTTCACCCCATTTATTACTAAATATCTTCATTTCCTTATAAAGTCTTTCCATCTTTTCTTCATTATTGTCTAATCCTCTAGTTTTTGATTCATAATGATATAATTCAGCATATGGTGTAACCATATTTAAATATCCTTTTTCTCTAAACTTCATACATAAATCAACATCATTATATGCTACAGCTAGCTCCTCATTAAATCCATTAACCAAATCAAAAAGTTCTCTTTTAACCATTAAACAGGCTCCAGTTACAGCACTTACATCTATTTTCATAAATAATCTTCCCATATGACCACCATCATATCTGCCTAATCCTTTTCCTAAATGTTCTGCTGTTCCTCCGATTCCTAATAATATTCCAAAGTGTTGTATAGTATCATCTTTATAATAAAGCTTACCACCAACAGCAGCTGTTTCTTTTCTTTGAGCATGCATTAATAATTCTTGTAACCAATTTTCTGTTAATATCTCAACATCATTATTTAAGAAAACTAAGTATTTTCCATTTGATTGTTTCACTCCAAAATTATTAATTGCTGAATAATTAAATTCTTTTTCCCACTTTACAACTTTAATTTTAGAATTTTTAGATATTTCATCATAATACTTAAATATTTCATCAGTTACACTATTATTTTCAACAATAACTATTTCATAGTTATCATAAGTTGTTTTATTTAAAATAGAGTTTATACAAGTTTTTAATGTATTTACTTCATCTTTATTTGGTATTATTATAGATATTTTATCATGGTTTAATATATCAAACTCCACCTTATAACATCCATTAAATCTTCCATGAATAACTTTTCCCTTTTCTCCAATTCTTTTAATATGAGCTTCAATTGCCCTTCTTCCAGCTTCTATTGCATAGCTTTTAGCATCCATTCCTCCTGCTGTTGAACCACTATGAACTCTCCAATGATAAAGCACTTTAGGAATATGTGCTACTTTTTTAGCTTTTTCTGTTAATCTTAATATCATATCATAATCTTGACTGCCATCAAATTCACTATTAAAATATCCAACTTTCTTTAATAATTCTTTTGAAAATACAGAAAAATGACATATATAATTACAACTTCTTAATGTATCTGGAGAAAAATCTGGCTTAAAATGAGGATCAAAATACTCCGCTTCTGTTTCATCTATTTTATCTTCATCACAATATATAAATTCTACATTTCTATCACTATTAAGTACCTTTACATATTCATATAATGCATCTTCTGTAATTAAATCATCATGATCTAATAATCCTATAAAATCACCAGTAACCATCTTTATAGCTTCATTTGTATTACCTGATATCATATAATTTTTTGAAAGATACTTTACTTTTATTCTGTCATCTTTTTTTGAATAATCCTCTAACATATCTAATGTTTCTTTACTTGTACTAGCTCCATCTGCTATACAAAGTTCCCAATTAGAATATGTTTGATTTAATATAGAATTTATAACTTTAGATAAAAATTCAGTTTTAGTATTATAAGTTGGTATAAGTATACTTATTTTAGGATTATATTCAAATTTAAAATTTCTTTGTTCCTCTAATTCCTTTTCTGTAGGTTTATATTTTCTAAACCATTCATCATAGGTTATTTCTTGTGTTACACTATCTTTAATCTTATATTTACTTTTATAATAGGTTTGCTTTACTCCATTTTTCTTTACTTCTCTAATAACCTTTTTTACATTATTTGAATTTATCATCTTTAATGCTTTTTTTATTTTTTTTCCATAAGAATCTCCACATAGCATTGCTTTTACATCTATTTCTTTTGATTCTACTTGGCCATTAGATGATGTAAATATTAATGATAATTTTTTCCTATATTCACATTCAATAAAAAATCCTGATTTTAATGCCTTTTCATCCCCATTAAAGTTATTACACACATCTTGCCTATTAATCATTTTTATTTCAAAGTTATTTATTCCATCAATTTTAATATCAGGGACTCCATATCCTTCTTTATATACCCATCCTTCAATTTTAACCTTTTTTTTATCAACAGTCACTCTATCTATACAACAATTTAAATTTGACATATATTCACATCCTATTTTTAAGTTTATTTTATATTCTTAATGAAAAATCTTCTTTATCTAATGTAAGATTATCATTATAATAAGGATCCCTAATCCATAATCCCCATTTATTATGGAAGGTTTTTATTTCCGATTCAAATCTTGCTGATTTTTCTTTTGTATCATCTTTTCCTCTTGACTTAGATTCATAATGGTACATTTCTACATAAGGAGAAAAAACTATTAAATACCCTTTTTTTCTAACCTTTAAACAAAAATCTATATCATTAAATGCAACTGCCAAATCTTCATTTAATCCATTTACCTCTTCATATACACTTCTTTTGATCATTAAACAAGCTGCTGTTACAGCACTAAGATTTTGAACTATTTTTAATCTTCCAGCAAAACCATTATCATCCCTTTGAAAATTTGCATGAGAATGCCCTGCAACTCCTCCAATACCAAGTATAACACCAGCATGTTGTATTGTATTATCAGGATAATATAATTTAGCTCCAACAATTCCAACATCTTCTCTTTGTGCATACATTAGCATTTCTTCAATCCAATTTTCAGAAATTACTTCTATATCATTATTTAGTAATATGATATAATCTCCTTTTGTTTCTTTAAATCCAAAATTATTAATAGCAGAATAGTTAAAGCCATTTTTCCATTTAACAACCTTAATATTATCTATTTTTTTAATCTCTTCATAGTAATTAAATATTTCTTTACTAATACTATTATTTTCTACTATTATTATTTCATAATTATTATAAGTACTTTTATTCAAAATTGAATTTATACAAGTTCTTAATGTATCTACTTCATCCTTATTAGGTATAATTATTGATACCTTTGGGTTTCCATTAATTTTATAATTTATTTTATATGTTTTTGCTATTAAACCATTAGATACTTTACCCTCTAATCCTATTCTTTTTAAGTGTTCTTCTATTATCTCTTTTCCATAGTTTGTATCTAATACTTCTTCCTTTGTTTCATTTATTCTATTATGATAAAGAACTCTTGGAATATGATATATTTCATTTGCTTGTTCAGTAAGTCTTAAATATATGTCATATTCTTTATCTTTTCCATATTTATTATTAAGATATCCTGCTTTATTTAATAACTTCTTTGAAAAAGCAGTTAAATTATTTATATAATTATAACATCTGAAGGTATCAGGAGACCAATCTGGCTTAAAATTAGGATCAAAATATTCACTTTCATCTTCATTAATTTTATCTTCATCAGAATATATAAAATCAATTTTTGAATTTTCATTTATTACTTTTACCATCTCAAATAATGCATCTATAGTTAATAAATCATTACTATTTAATAATGAAATAAAATCTCCAGTAGTTTTTTTTAACAATTCATTTACATTATCTGTTTCAAAATCTATATTTATTTTATTTTCTTTATTACTATAGTTCTTTAATTTCTCTATTAACTTTTTTTCTTGTATATCTTTTGCTGGAATAAATAACTCCCAATTTATATAAGTTTGCTTTAAAATTGACTCTATTAATTTATCAATATATCTTCCTTCTTCACTTATTTCTGATATAACTAAACTTATTGTAGGACTATATTTGAACTGGAATCTTTTTTGGATTTCAGCACCTTTTGGAGTTATTAATTGTCTTCTAAACCAATTATCATAGCCAATTCCGTCTAATTTTCTTTTATTTATCTTAGAATGTATCTTTAATAAAGTTTTCTTTATTCCATTTTTGTTTAAAAACTTTATAAATCTAACAAATTTATATGGTATTCCAATTAGTAATCTAATAATTCTAATAGGATTTATTATACTTAATATATGTAATGTTAATATCTTAATTTTACTTATTCTTTGAGGCTTTGGTTTTCTTTTTGTATTAAATTTACAAACCAGTTTTTCATCATCTGTAGTAAATATCATTGTGACTTTTTTTGTAAAAGGTATTTTTATTTTAAAACCAGAATTTAAAGCCTCTTGTCTTTGATGATATGCATGAAATATATCTACTCTTTGAACTACTTTTATATCAATATTATCCATATCTTTAATATTAATATTAACTTTCTTATCCTTTTCAGAATAAGCCCAACCTACTATAATAATATCAGTTCCTTTTTTTTCAATATCATCAATACAATATCTAATACTATTCAAAATTGATTCACCTATCCCTTATAACTACTTTTTATTCCACTACATTCCATTCATGATTTATATAATATGTTCCTTCTGATATATACTTATTTGTTATTTGGAATTCACATATTGCTTGCTTATAGTCTAAACATACTATACTCTCATCTGTAAATATTCCAACATCCACAGTGTAAGTTCCTCCAAGTAGTGGCATTTTTGGTATTCTATATATAACCTTATGGCGACCAAAAGTATTAGGTACTTTTACCTTTTCTAAAAATGTGTTAGGTCCAAATATATAATCCCTTTTAGGAGTATATAAGGCAGCACCTAAAAGAAATCCTTCTATTTCTTCTCTATAAATATCATAAATTATTTCTACTTCAAATTCATCAAAGGTTTTTAATTTCTTTTTTGATATTTTAACATCTACAATTGCTGCCAATGTATCTTCATTAGTAGGCACTCTAAATATACTCTTATCTATAACCTCTTCTTTTTTAGCATTATCTTTAGATATATTTTCTTCTTTGTCTTTTAATCGTACATCTGCCACATTATCTCTAATTCCATATTTCATAAAATCTTCATATAAATCAACAATTTCGCTTGATTCACCTTCGGCTTCTATTTTTCCATCTTTTAACCATATTGCCTTATTGCAGAATCTTTTTACTTGTTCAGTTGCATGAGATACAAATAATATTGTAGTTCCTTTTTCTTTAAGTTTCTTCATCTTGCTTATACATTTCATTTGAAATCTTGTATCTCCAACTGCTAAAGCTTCATCAACTATTAATATTTCTGGATCCACATTACTTGCTACTGCAAATGCAAGTCTTGCAAACATTCCACTAGAATAAACCTTAACTGGTTGATTTATAAAATCTCCAATATCAGCAAAATCAATTATTCCTTGAACTTTCTCATCCATTTCTTCTTTTGTATATCCCATCATAGTTCCATTTAAATATATATTTTCAACTCCAGTATACTCCATATTAAAACCAGTTCCTAATTCAAGTATAGCTGCTATTTTTCCTTCAATCTCTAATGTTCCTGATGTTGGTGTTAAAACTCCTGTTATCATTTTCAATAAAGTAGATTTTCCCGAACCATTTTTACCCAATATTCCTATTGCATCACCCTTTTCAACATCAAAGGTTAATCCATTTAATGCCAAAAATTCTTTATGGTAACATTTTTTCTTTATAGAAAAAATTTCTTTTAGTCTATCTAAAGGCTCATCATATATATTATATTTTTTTACTAAATCTCTTACTTTTATTACTGTGCTCATATTAATACCTCACTAAATAACATCTGAAAAATGTGGTCTTAACTTATTAAATAACTTAATTCCAATTAATAAAGTAACTAAACAAAACATCCAAAAATATACAGTTTGGTAAGGTCGTTGCCAAAAAAATATTTTATCTACAAACGCATCTCTATATCCTGTAACAATATAATAAAGAGGATTTAATTTAAAAATTCTTGCTACTGAACTTGGTAGCATTGTTAATTGCCATCCTATAGGGGTTATCCAAAATCCCATATTCATTAATATATTTATAATTTGACTTAAATCTCTAAAAAATAATACTATTGAAGATGTTATAATAGACAAAGAATAAACCAGTACTATCATTGCAAAACTATAATATATAAACTGTAATGAATATATATCAGGGTAATATCCATATAAAGCTGCAATAACATATATAAATAATATAAAGAATAAATGTACAAATAATGATGAGATTATTTTTACTATTGGTAGTATCTCTATTTTAAATACAACTTTCTTTACTAAATAGCTATATTCTGTAAAAACCCCTGTAGTTGAAGGCCATGCATCTGAAAAGAAAAACCATGGAATTATTCCTGCTATAAACCATAATATAAATGGTACATCTCCAACATCAGCTGATCTAAATCCTACCTGAAATACGAACCAATAGACAAGTATAGTTACTAATGGTTGAATAAATCCCCATATTATTCCTAAATATGAAGAAGCATATTTATTTTTAAAATCATTTATTGATAAACTCTTTATCATTTGAACATTGGATAAAGACATTTTTAAAAATTTTATTGATTTCTTTAAATTGTTAAGAGCTTTAGCAGTTAAGCTTCCTAACAATATAGAAGCTATAATCATTATTGTAGTTAAAATTACAGGTCTTCCTGTTAAATTTCCTAATATACTTTTTACATTCTCAAGTACTATATATGAATCCTCAGTTTCAATATTAATTTTAAATCCGTTAGATTCATCTATGGTTAATCCATTTATTTCTTCATTTATTTCTTCCTTGGTGAAATTATACTTTTCTCCTTTTTCTAGATAAAATTCTTGTATTTCAATATTACTTGGTGTTGTTCCAAGATCTATTCTAATATTTTTAGTATCTATAGGTATATTAAATTTCAATTTTTTAAATTCATTTGAACCATCATAGTTTTGAGTAATAGACTTATCATCACTCCATTGTTTATTTCCTAAAGTATCATAATATACTTGATAATTGTCATTTCTATCACTTTTAACTTCTATAACTAATGAAATTGGCTGAACATTATAGTATTTTTGAAACAATGCAAACAGCCCCACTGCAATTATACAAGCAATTAAAAGACTAATGGCCTTTTTCTTTTTATTACTATTCATAAATTCCTCCCATACTTAATATGCATTTTTATTAACAAATCCCTTAAATATTGTTAAAAATATAATTTTTATATCAAATGAAAAGCTCCAATTTTCAATATAATAAATATCACATTCTATTCTTTTTTCTATTGAAGTATCTCCTCTCCATCCATTAACCTGTGCCCATCCAGTTATTCCTGGTCTTACTTGATGTTTTACCATATATTTAGGAATTTCCTTCATGAACTTTTCTACATAAAAAGGTCTTTCTGGCCTTGGTCCTATTAAGCTCATATCCCCTTTTAATACATTAAAAAATTGAGGTAATTCATCAATACTTGTTTTTCTAATAAATGTACCTATTTTTGTTTTTCTACTATCATTTTTTGTTGTCCAATCCTTTTTTTCTTCTTCAGGGTCTTGCATTTTCATGCTTCTAAATTTATACATTGTAAATGGCTTTTTATTTAGACCTATTCTTTCTTGTTTAAATATAATAGGCCCCTTTGAAGTTAGTTTTATAAGTATTGCAACAATAAGCATAATAGGTGAAAAGATTATTATTGCTACTAAAGAACCAACAATATCTACTAATCTTTTTATGGTTTTATTTAATATATTATCTAGTGGTATATACCTCATATTAATCAGTGGCAACCCACCAATTTCTTCTACATATGGCTTAGCTGGAAGATATTTATAGTAATCTGGAATTATTTGTGCTCTTACTCCAAGCTTTTCACAAACAGAAATTATATGTTTAAGCTTATCATAATCTTTTATTTCTAGTGTTATTATTATTTCATCAACTGCTCTATTTTCAGATAAATATTTTTCTAAATTATCAATAGTTCCAAGGTAAGGAATATTATCATTATTTATTTTATAATCTTCAAATATCCCTAAAACTTTATAACCCCAATGAGGATTTTCTTTTATAAGTCTATTAAACTTTTCTGTTCCATCACTATATCCAACAAAAATTGTATATTTAGTATTATAACCTGTTTTTCTAGCTCTTCTCATTATAATTCTTATACTTGCTCTTTCTATTGTAGTAAAAAGTGTACATAAAATAAAGAATACTCCAAGAAGAGTTCTAGAATAATCTATTTGTTTTGTTACAAATAATATCCCAGAAAATATTAATATTCCTAATATGTTTGCTACTATAATATTTCCAAGTTCTTTGCTTAAAAATATCATTCTTTCTGTATTATAAAGCTTTTTAAAATCATAAATAACTAAATATACTGGTATCATAACTAATACAGGAATAAGAAATTCTCTAAAACTTAAAACTCCACCTTCAACTTCTATAAGCCCACTATGTATTCTAATATACCAACTTAATAGAAATGCTAAAAAGATTGTTACTATATCTAATATTACTATTCCTCTATTTAACAGCTTTTGATTTTCTTTAATCATAAGTTATCCTCTCTTTAAAAGATTAAAAGTATTTTTAAATAATGCTTTTTCTACTTTTAAATAATTGTGACTATTATTTTTTAATCTTATCTTTTCTATTTTTTTTCTATTTTTTATACCTTCTATTATTCCTTTTATATATGTTTTACCAAATCCTTTCTTTATAAAGTATATCCATTTTACCAAAATTCCAACAAAAATGAATATAAAATTTATTACAATTTGGATAAAAGTCATATTTTTATATATTAAAAAAATATTATTTCTAGCAGCTAATCCTACTTTAAAATCATTGTGCCTACTTCCACTAGTTGCACTTCCTATATGATATACTTTTGCATTATGACAAAAATAATTTTTATAACCAAAAATATTTGCTCTATAAGAAATATCCATATCCTCTAAATAGGCAAAAAAATTTTCATCAAAATATCCTATTTTTTTAAATACAGAGCTTCTATATATAGCTGCTCCTGCACAAGAAGAAAAAACCTGTTCTGATTTATTATAACAGCTTGAAGGTTTTCCATCTCCTCTTTTTACTGCCCAACCTAATATTGTATATTCATCACCAACATCATCTATAATATCTCTTTTGTCATATCTAAGCATTTTGCTACAACATGAAAATATTTTTTCATCTTTTTTTATACATTCATATAAATTCTTAAGCCAATCTTTATCTACCTCTGTATCATTGTTTAATAATGCTACAAATTCACTTTTATTATGTTTTATTCCTTCATTTACAGCCACACTAAATCCTTTGTTTTCATTAAGTTTTATTAATGTAACTTTTTCTTTAAAGATATTATTTATTATTTCTAAGCTTTTATCTTTTGAATTATTATCAACTATTATTATTTCTTCTGGTTTTAATGTTTGTTCCATTAAGGTATCTAAACATTTTTTTAAATACTTTTCTCCATTATAATTTGGAATTACTACTGAAACTCCCATATTTTTTTCTCCCATATCCTTAGAAAATGTTATGACTGTGTGGTATTTAAAATATCTCACAGCCATAACATTTTAAGACTTAAAATTTTATTATATTATTTGTATTCAAATGGTACATCTAAGTCTTTTAAACCTGGATGAACCTTATCTTTTTCTGAAAGAATTATATTATCAATTCCTTCTAGAGGCCATTCTATTCCTATATCAGGGTCATTCCATAGAACTCCTCCTTCTCCTTCTGGGCAATAAAAATCTGTACATTTATAATTAAATATAGCATGGTCTGAAAGTACTAAAAATCCATGTGCAAAACCTTCTGGAATATAGAATTGTTTCTTGTTTTCTGCTGATAAAACAACTCCTTCCCATTGACCATAAGTTGGAGAGCCTTTTCTTAAATCTACTGCAACATCAAAAACTTCTCCTTTAGTAACTCTAACAAGTTTTCCTTGAGTATGCTTTGTTTGAAAGTGTAATCCTCTTAAAACTCCTTTACTTGAACTTGATTCATTATCTTGAACAAAATCCATAGTTAGGCCTGCTTCTACAAAATGTTCTTTATTATAAGTTTCCATAAAATAACCTCTGTTATCTCCAAAAACTTTTGGTTCAATAATGTAAACACCTTTTATTTTAGTTTCATTAAATTTAAAATTTCCCACTCTATACTCTCTTCCTTTCTGTTAATTCTATTCTAATTTTTTATTTTATTCTTATTATAATATATTGTCAAATTTAAGCTTTATATCCCTTAGGATTGTTTTTTTGCCATCTCCATGAGTCTTCACACATTTGTGCTAAAGACCTTTCAGCCTTCCAATTTAGTTCTTTATTTGCTTTTGATGGGTCTGCATAGCAAATAGCCACATCCCCAGCACGTCTTGGTGCTATTTTATATGGAATTTTCTTTCCACAAGCCTTTGAAAATGCTTCAACTAATTGAAGAACACTAAATCCATTTCCTGTTCCAAGATTATATGTAACTAATCCTGAATTACTTTCAAGTTTTTCTAATGCTCTTATATGTCCTATAGCTATATCTACAACATGTATATAATCTCTTACTCCTGTTCCATCAATAGTATCATAATCATTTCCAAATACACTTAATTCTTTTAATTCTCCAACTGCAACCTTAGTAATATAAGGCATTAAATTATCTGGAATTCCATTTGGGTCTTCACCTATAATTCCACTTTCATGAGCTCCTATTGGATTAAAATATCTTAATATAGCAATGTTCCAAGAGGAATCTGAAGCAGCTAAGTCCCTTAATATTTCCTCTCCCATAAGCTTTGTTCTTCCATATGGATTTGTTGCTGTTAATGGAAAACTTTCTAATATAGGCATAGTTTCTGCATTACCATAAACTGTGGCAGATGAACTAAATACTAAATTTTTAACATTATTTTTTTTCATAATATCAAGCAAAACTAAAAAGCTTACCATATTATTTTTATAATATTCTAATGGATTCTTTACAGATTCTCCAACAGCCTTAAGAGCTGCAAAGTCTATTACAGATTCAATTTTATTTTCTTCAAAAACTTTTTCTACAGCTTCTTTATCAGCTAAATCTATATTGTAAAATATAACATCTTTTCCTGTTATCTCTTTTATTCTATCTTTTACTACTATGCTACTATTACATAAATTATCTATTATAATGACTTCTTTTCCTGCCTTTAACAACTCTACAGTAGTATGGCTACCTATATATCCCATACCCCCTGTTACTAATACTGACATATATATTTTTCCTCCTGTTTTTAGCTTATATTTTATATTAATATTTTATTAAAATTTAATCCCTACAACTTTTCTTAATTATATCATAAAAACTATAAGTTAGTATATTATTTTCTTTTCTTTAAAAATTTGAAAACTAAGAAAAAATGAGATGTTTTAAAGTATATTTAAAACATCTCATAAAAACTACTTATTAATTATTTTATTGTATAACTTATTGATTTTCTTGTTACTTTTCCATTTGAGTCTTTTACATCTACATATAGTGTCTTATTTCCTGTTTTACCAGCTTTCCATATTGCTATATTTGATGATGAATAGTCTTGAATTACAAACCAGTTTCCTGATGCATCTTTTACTAAGAATTTATATTGTAATTCTCCTTCTCCTGTTGCTTGTGCCATTAATAGAAGTTGTGTTCCACTTGCTTGTGGTGACTTCTTATCTGCTGTAAAGCTAGTTACTTTTGGTGCTGCTGCTTTTACTGTATAACTCATAGAAGCTCTTGTTACTTTTCCATTTGAGTCTTTTACATCTACATATAATGTCTTATTTCCAGCTTTACCTGTTCTCCATATATAAGTATTTGATTTTCCATAATCTCTTAATACTGCCCAGTTTCCTGATGCATCTTTTATTAAGAACTTATATTGTAATGTTCCTGTTCCTGTTGCTTTTGCTGTTAATTTTACTTGTGTTCCACTTACTTGTGGTGATTGTTTACTTGCTGTAAAAGAATTTATAACTAAATTATCAGCTTCATTAGATTTTATTGTATAACTAAAATTATCACTTACTTTGTTTCCATCTTCATCAGTTACATCAACATATACTGTATATGTTCCTGCTTTAGTTGGTTTCCATGTATAAGTGTTTGATGTTGTAGTACTTAATGTTGTAGTACTTCCATTAAATTTAACATAATACTTATAAGTAAGAGAACCTGTACCACCTTCTGCATCTGCTGATAAAACTATTGATGTTCCTAATTGTTGTGGTGATGACTTACTTGAAGTAAAACTATTTAATGTAAGTTCTGTTGGAGTTACAACTGTAGCTATTTCATATGACATTTCTTTAGAAACAGTTGTATTATCTGCATTTTGAACTTCTACTCTTACTTTATAAGTTCCTTCTTTAGTAGCTTTAAGAGTATAAGTATTTTTACGAGAATAATATTGAACTACTTGTTCCTTACCATTAGGTTCAGTTACAAAGAACTTATAGAATAATAATCCATTTCCTACATTTTCTCCACCAATTGCATTTACTGTAAATGTAATGCTTGAATTTTTTGGTTGAGGTGCTGTTTTATTTACCTTTATGCTCTTAATTACTGGAGCATCACTATCTACATCACCAGTTTTAATAACAAATTGTTTAGTTAATTCTGCTGTTTCACCTTTATCATTTTTAGCTTCAACTTTTATTGTATAAGTTCCAGCTTCACTTGGAGTCCAAGTTACTGTATTTTTAGTTGAAAAACTACTTAATGTTTCACTAGTTGAACCTTTTGTTACTGTAAATTTATATTGTATTGTCCCTTGTCCACTTGCATTTGCTGTAATCTTTATATCTGTATCTGTAGATTGTGGTGATTGTAAATCAGTTGTTATTTCTTTAACCTTTAATGATGTATCTACTACTGTTTCTGACCAAGTTCCATTTTCATATTTCATAGATTTTGAAGATGTTATAGCATATCCTGATTGTTGTGCTCCTGGAATTTGATTGCTTCCATCATTAAAAATTATTAATGCACTACTTGTACCTTCTGGTAATGTGTAACTATAAACTCCATTACCTTCATCTTTCATAGCTTTTCCTGGCCATTCTCCATTAAGCTCAGTTACTGATGAACCACTTTTTGTATATACATAAGCATTTGGTGTTCCCCAACCTGATGGTTTTACAAAATATGCTGAAGCTGCTCCTGATATAACAGTGCTTCCACCGCCACCAGTGCTTCCGCCACCACCAGTGCTTCCGCCACCGCCAGTGCTTCCACCGCCACTTGTAGCGCCTACATATAAAACAGCTATTGATGAACCTTCCATATTACCAGTTAATGTTCCATTTGAAACAGTAAATGTTCCGCCTGAAGCTGCTTGGTTTTCATAAGTACCATTTGGTAAACTTGTACTTGTGCTAATTGAAGTGCTTCCACCTACATTAGTTAGAAGTATACCCTTATTTCCACGTTCTATTTTAAATACTTTATCATTATTTATAGAAGAAATTTTTTCTCCTTCGGAAGCCATAGCATTGTGGAATAAGTTAACTGCCATGACATTTTTAGACGCAAAATCATCTGAACCTCTTTGACCCATTGTATTATAAGCTTCACCTTGAGGGTTCATAGGATTATCTCCAAATGATCTATCAGTTGGTCTATTAAAGAATAGTGGTACTATTTTAGCACGTCCTGCTAACATTGCCCAAGCCATTTCTCTTTGAATTTGAGTCATACCTCTTGTAGCACCTGCATTAGCATATAAGTCATGACTTTCTACCCAACCTACAAGCTTATCATTAGTTATACTTCCTGGTGTTTCACCATTTCCTGCTGCATATTGTGTTGTTGCAAGAGTATCTGTATGAGGATCTACCTTACCATTATTTCCATTACATCCAAGAACGTCTACTCCATTCTTTTCTTCTTGCCACATTTCATAACCTACTGCTGATCTTAAATGCCAACCATAAGTACTAGCTGTAACACTCATATACTTAGTATAATTGTTAAAGTTTGTTCCAGGTTCATCACCTTGTAAAACTTCTCCATAAATAAATGCATCTGATTTTACTGATTTTACTCTGTTTATTATGTTAGGCCAGAAATCACTTGAAGGATTGTTACCTTCTTCAGATGCTGGTAATTCAATACTCTTAGCTGCATCAAATCTAAATCCATCAGCTCCTGCATTTAAACACTCTACTAAGTAGTCTCCTATTATCTTTTGTGAAGATGAACTTGCTGTATTTATATCTGGCATACCAATACAACATCCTTGAGTAACCTCACTTCTTACATTCCAGTGATTTATTCTAGGTGACTTACGTGCTTCATTATATAATGTTGCATCTGCATTTGAAGCATTAGCTCCATCTGCTAAGTGATTTGCTACTACGTCTACTATTATCTTCACTCCATATTTATGAGCTTCTGTACACATAGCCTTAAATTCTGCAGCTGTTCCAAGATATTCATTACCTAATGTAAAATATGTTGGTTGATATAACCAATACCAAGATGGATTTGAATTAGTATTAGTTTTATCTGCATTATTCCAACCACTTCCTTTTCTACATGCTTGTGCTGGTGATGTTTGAATAGAAGTGTATCCTGCATCAGCAATTTCTTTCATATTCTCTTTAATTGAATTAAATGACCAGTTCCAAGCATGAAGTATAACTCCATCCTTAATGGAATCGGCTTGTGTAGCAGCCTTTTCTGATGCATATGTTGATTCATTATTTGTGCTTACAGTAGCAGCACTTGCATTAGTTGAAAAGCTTCCCACAAATAAACTTGAAGTTACTGCTAATGTAGCAACTATACTTGTAAGTCTTTTTCGTGTCTTCCCCATTAAAAATTTCCCCTTTCATTTCATAATTACTTTTTGTAATCGTTATATAATGTATTATACAATTTTTTTTAATCAGTATCAATAAAATATTAGAAATTATTTGTTTATTTATTTAATTCCATAATATATTTATCTAAATATTTTATCTTCAATTAATAAAAGGTGCTTTTTCAATCATAATTTTAAAAAAAGATGTGGAAATAAATAAATTATATTTCCACATCATATATATCATATTAATTTATTTCAAATGCATCTAAAGTTATTGCATTTCCTTTTGAAGAATTATTTTTTAATCCTGTCCACTCTACTTTTATTGTATGTGTTCCTGAAGTTAATCCTGATAATGAAAATGCTACA